>Ga0182004_10002219_pt1 | contig 14966 bp, 20 predicted proteins | sample Sormic07211540_1_FD_120479 | JGI IMG/M metagenome (GOLD analysis project Ga0182004, IMG submission 120479) | Endophyte microbial communities from Sorghum bicolor roots, Mead, Nebraska, USA - 072115-40_1 MetaG | ecosystem: Host-associated > Plants > Roots > Unclassified | place: USA: Nebraska...
TATAATTAAGAAAGAATCTAATGATACTTAGTTAGTACCATAATAATAATTATTTTATAATATAAATTTGGTCAAACTTAGAAAAGTTTGACTCTCCAAGATTCTTGAATGACTTACAATTTGGGATGGAGGGAGTATTTAGGTTAGCTTCTACTAACATCAATTTGATTTGCTATCAAATTAACTAATAATCTGAGGTAGATAGTCACATCCTTGTGGTTGGTTTGTATGTTCAACTCATATTGGTCCTCATCTCCGTTTAGTGAGGATTGAGGTCTAGAAGTAATCCCCCTTGAAGGGCAGCCAACAATTTGGAGCAATGGACGATGAAATTAAGTCAAACTATTGGGAAGAGTTGTTTGTGGCTAGAAGTAGTAGTTGGTCAAATCCTTGGGTGCCAAGAAGAAGAGTAGCCTTGTCTGGCAAGAAGAAGATTTTTTTTTTCATCTTTTCTATGGAGAGGGAGGGATGTTGTGATTATACGTACTAGTATAATAATATAACAAGAGAAGGAGAAGAGTAGTATAGTATTGTAATAGCCAATGAAACTCAGCAGGAACAAAATCCCCTGTTCCGTTTTCAGCTGAAGCCTTTTTTTTTTTACGCGTTCTACGGACTCAATTCCCTTCCCTCCCCTCTCCGGGCTCCGGCCCTCAACAGTTCCTCTTCATCATCGCTTCGATTCGATCGGATTGGTGGCATCGCATTCGCATCGACCAAGCGAGATCCCGCACGATTCCACTCGATTCGATTCGATTCGATTCGATTCGGTTCCATTCCCTCTCTGGCCCTCGCGAGGAAAGGTAGGAGCACTCAGCAGCAGCAGCAGCAGGAGGAGGAGGGGCGCCGTGAATGGCGCTGCCGGTGGCGAAGCTGGGGACCCTGGCGCTGCGGACGCTGTCCAAGCCCATCGCCAGCCGCCTCAAGAGCCAGGCCGCCGTCCACCCCAAATTCCGCAACTTCATCATCGCCATCGCCCAGGTATCAAATTTACCGCCGTTACCTCCTCTTCTCCTCTGTCCTCTTCTCTGGGGGAAGTATCTAGATTATCAACTACTCAAATGGAGATGCCTTCCGTCCCCTTCCATTCGATTAGGGCTAGCCCGCTTCCATTTCTTGCCAATGTCTGCCAAATCTTACAACTCGATGGGGAGGGAGGGATCTGAGGACATCCCTGCCCATAAATAAATTGTAATATAATATGCACAACTCACTGTCCGACTTCTTGTTCAACTTCTGCTTTAATGCTTTATTAGCAGAATATAAGCTACTACGTGGGAGCATTCTATGCTACTCAATGAAGATCCTTGCTCCTCCTCTAGCGGTTCATACATATTGACGGTATACGCATTTGTTACAGATAAACCATCGTATCACCACCAAGATACAAAGGCGCATTTACGGGCACGCTACAGATGTGGAGATCAGGCCTTTAGACGAGCAGAAAGCTGTTCAAGCTGCTACAGATCTCATCGGGGAAGCCTTTATCTTTTCGGTGCTTCTCTAAAGTCTAAACCATTCATAAATCATCTGTGCTACTATTACATCTGCAGCTCCCCCACAGGGATGCTCTGTCTTTAACTCTCAGTTAATGGTACACTGTTTACTTGTTGTTATATCATAGGTTGCTGTTGCTGCTCTAATTTTTGAGGTACAGAGAAGTGCAAGGTCTGAGGCTAGAAAGGAGGAAGCTCGTAAACAGGAACTTGAGGTATGCCATTTCTCTCCTGTGCCTTAAGAGTTTGAGCTCACACAAATGTGCCATGCTAACTGCTCTTTACCTGACTTATTCACTACTCCATTCATCCTATCATGAAGATTATTTCCCCCCTCCACAAGACAGGATAAACGTGAAACATAACCTGTCTCCCTACCATGTAGCACAGGAATAGAAATATTCTGATAATCCTAGTTTGTTTTCTAAACTTATACAGAGATATCAGGATATATGCAGTGTCATAAGTATTTATTACAGAAGGAAATAATTGACATCCTGAGTGCAGCTCGCCTGCCAATTGGTCGAAATCTATACTGATATATCGTGTGATGGTGTGCACAACACATGCTTCAGTACTATGAACATTTATTATGGATTCAGGCCTTTTTCAGAGGAACACATTATGACTCATATGTGCATGTTCAGAAATGTTGGTAATAAGTTAGATGCTGCTCGTGCGAAAGCAAGTCAAAGTATGTCACCACTGCTTTGCCTGTGGAACACAGTTTCTAATAGCCTGGGAATTCACATAACCATAGAGAATTACTAATAACTGCCTAAAACTGGGTATTGATGGCATTTCCAACAGCAAGTCTTCAACTCAAGTTTTTTATGAATGCAATGCTCCTAGCTGAATTATTAGGTGATAGAGTGGAGAACCGTTTTTGTATGGTTCAGTGCCTGCAGAAAAGAATTGGTTCATCATATATATCCTCTGGAAAATTGACATATGCACATGCTGAGAGACATCGATTGTTTGTTAGCTTTGTTTCCAATGTTACAAGTGCTATTTTAGTTTAACAATTGTTTTTTTTAACTGATATCAAGGAATTGAAACTAAGGGAAGAGAGTTTAGCTAAAGAACTGGAAGATCTTAAAGTGAGGCTTAGTGAAATTGAGCGGCTTGCTAAAGGGCGAGGCTTGACAGGAATCTTGAACTTGAAAAGGGTCCATGGGCCAGAAGTCGGCAAGGCAGCAACACCTGCGTGAGTAAGCAATTTGGTTTTGGTGCGGCAAAGTAGGATTCCTTGTCGCCCCCATTATTTGGTGGTGACACTTGTGTAGTCATGCCCACTCTATTCTTTGGTGCTCATATTGGATCTAAATTTGTATGGTTGATCCATGGTCACCCTGAAAGAATAATACAGTGTAAGAAAGAAATTAAAGTGCATTATGTATGTGCTACTTGGTGGTGGCAATCACAGAACCATATGTTAAGAGGAATGCAGTCTTGCATTGCATTGGCCTGCTGCTAACACATCAAGATTCAAGATGAGAACACAAGTAAATGTTTGAACTTGCTTTGTATCTTTTCCTAAATAATACATCTGCGTGCTAATTATGGTTCAGATTGTGGCGACGTGTGTATTATTACACTGCTATATATATGCTCATATATGTGTTGTGTTATACTATATATACACTTAGCAATTTGGGCCTAATACAAGTCACTCAGGGCCCACGTAATCTGTGCTCGGGGTGCGTAGCTCTAGCAGACCGAGGAGGCCCAACTTGAGTTCAGTAGCTTCAGCGTCTTCATCTGTTGCCGGTTCCGCTACAGTTACAGTGGAGTCGCCTGTTGTGGAGGCTGCAACAGCGATGCCGCTGACAGGATGCTACCTCACCTAAGCGAGCAGCTGTTGCTCTGGACAGACAACAACCATCACACAATGCATGTTGGCAATGCCATGGGATGCCGGTATTCACGAACACGTACAGCAACAGCCACCGGAATTTCCAACTAGTACCAATATGAACCACAAGATCATCAGAGCACACCACCTGGGTGGAGTCTTGCTTTAATTTGTTGATGAAGAGGGTGGTGATCATTTCTTCTTCTATATAAAGATCGATCTTTTTCATTTGTAAGAAGGAAGAAGAAGAAGAAAAATCAAAGGTCGTCCAGCAGCATATCATCATCATCATCATCTCCATCCATATCAGGATCCTGCGCCTGATGGCATTTGGCTTGAGGATTCCGGGTCCGGGATGATGATATGCTTCCTGCGGCTGTTGGAGGATGAGGAACCGAGTGGCAGCGGCAGCACCTGTTCCATGTTGGATGACTCGATTTGGTGGTGCTTCTCCCAATGCAAGGAGCATCCACGGGACTGGTAATGATCAGCCTGCTCCATGTCCATCCATCTTCGAGGTCGAGGCATCCCACCAGGTTAACGGGCTGGGCAATGCAAGGCTCCAGGTGAAGGTCGTGCTCGACGTACATGATGCGATCTTCAACGGCAGCAATGTCCCGATAAGCCATGGGCGTGCGTCGCCATAGTAGTCGCCCTCGACAAATCCACCATGGCAGGAGAGGTGGCGGACCTCGTCGTCCTTTAAATTTTGCATGGTGCTGGCGTTGCGTTGCGGCGGTCTGCAACGTAGGCGGTGTCTTCGAGGAGCACCCAAGGGATTTGGATTTCTTCTCGCCCTCAACATCGCCGTCAAGGGCAGGTGGATGCAAAGCTGGCCTTGCGCATCGGCATGCCTCTCTCTCTCTCTCCGACCGCCGCTACAGATGTCCTCTGGGTTTTGGTTTCTACGTGCTGCTTCGATCCGATATATTAGGAGTCCGAAACCGGTTGAGATTGGTTCCAATGTACAGGTAGGCAACAGGCCGCGCCGCGCGCCATCCTACTCAATTAACCAACGCAACACCATCCATAATAATCACTAATAACAAATAGATGTTCAACAATACATTGTGAGAGAAAAAAAAACACTATTCTGAAACTGAAAAGTAGTGCTCATAAGTTCACGCGAACACGTACTATGCAGTAATTTATATATATATACACTACATAATAGGCCATCCCATCATGCATATCCAATGTTGAACTCAATAACCCAGCAGTCATACATGAAACTGTATAGACATGAATCACTCTCTGCCCTTCAATTGCAAAGCAAAATACAACACTTGACATATACTGACGACTTACTCAGCAATCAATTCTGGCAATGGCCAAAGCAAGCTGCGATTCTGCAACAACCGTACCCACGTCCTACAGATTCCACTCCACTTCAGTTGATGCTCATCTCCTCAGCACCAGCACCATCTCCGTCTGCAACCATGTATGTTACTATGTTACAAACGATACAGAGAACCTTTTTTTTTTTAATAATGGAAGACTTAATTAAAAAAAAACTCCAAGGACAATACATACAGAGAACTACACCCACATATACTTGCTTAGCTCTGCTTTTCATGTGCACAAGGACCAGAATCAAAAGCTAAGGAGTCGTCAACAAATTAAGGTACATACCCTCGTTTTCTGACGAAGTGTAAATGGAGCGCCTTGCGCGTTGTTGCTGCTGTTGGCGTGTTGGCTGAAACAATAATAAACCAGAAAAAAAGAAGCAACATAATGTCATGTACTGTACAGCAGTGTGGTGTTCAGCGGATCGGAGTCAGTAATTTTGGCTTTGGTTTAGCATCACTTAGGCTAGGGTGCTGACCGTGTATATGTACATTACACATAGATAGCAGAGTGATACCTGAAGCTTTGGCCTAAGTGCCTCCAGCGGTCCTTTGGGTTTGGCCACACCTTGCTGTACACAACCAAAGTGTTATGCATGGTACTAATTCATGCAAGTTTCAGAATTGCGCCCTCAACTCATCACTAGATTAAATTTACTGAAGCCACATAAATCAAAGAGAAGAAGGGTAACAGCAATACCTTTCCTAGAGCCCAGTCAGCAGAATCAAAGTAGGCCCGCTCATGATCCTACAATTACAGAAGAGAATTTAATTACTCATCACAGCACTTATGTGGATATTATCTGGTTCTGCTCCCCCACCCCTATTTCATCTATCTTGGGATAACGCGAAAAAAAAATGAGCAAGGAACCTTTGAGATGAGTGGTGGCTTTTTGGGCATTAGTCCTCCAAACTTCTTCTTGATTGCTTCTTCCTGCCCACAGAAACATTAGTATGTTCAGTACAACCTATCATGCCACTTACTTAAAGAAATTTGGATGGATGGTTATTCCATCACCAAAAGAGTGCAGGAGTGCCATTGAAATTACTGTGTGTAATAATACTGTATAATCTCCAGGACTAGTGCAGGAAATAACCTGTTGCTGAGCTGAGGGCATAGAATTGTCTTCAGTTTGGTCCATAGGTTGAGGATTTCCATCAAGTGCAGCAGGCGCATTGGAGTCCTTCATATCCGACATGATGCTAATTTTGTTTTTGTTTTATAAAAAAGCAGGAAGCAAATGCTATCATGTCAACGTTCACATAAAGCTGTGGACACATACATAACTCAAGACAGGACGAAGAAGCTGATGGAGGAAACAATTGTGCAATGATGTCAATGCAGTATGGCTTAGAACAGAAAGGCAAACTAAGTGGTGCTTTCTGAGTTCTGGTGTGATGGCTTCTCTTTCCTAGGAGCTATTAGCCTAGTAGTAGTGAAGAAGCAGATCCTGTATCATTATTTGAGCTCTTGAATGCCCCCCCCACCCCTCAGGCCTCAGGTTGTGTGTTGCATTAGTTATTAGCCATGGCCGTGGTGGATGTTTCAAGGAGATATATGATGTTGACTCATCAGTCAGTACGATCGATAGTAGTACACCAACTAGTAACAAGTGGTAAAGGAAACTGGTATGACATGACTTTGAAAGGTGACTTGGAGCATACAGATCCAGTAGTATGTATGCATGATGCATGTGAAGTCAAACAGGTGCCTGCTGTTGAATCTGGAAGCAGGGGGAAGCTAGCAGTAGCAGGCAGAAAGAGCTTGGTTAGTTAAAACAGGGGGATCCAATCCAACCCAATTATATTACACATGTGAGAGTAATAAGTTAAATTTAACAAGGGGATCTATCCAATCGCGGTTGGGTTTGGGTGTCCACAGCGAAATTGTTGGTTCTCATAACGTGGATGCCACGCAGCAAAGTAATCCATCCATCCATCCATCCATCCATATTCCATCCGCTTGATTGAAATCGGAGATTTGGCGTGAGGAGGGCTTGCTCATACAGTATACAGGAATAACAAGCAAGCTGCAAGCAGACGTAGGGCGGTTGCTTACCAGAGCAGCACAAGGAGAAGCGGATGGATCTCCTGCGGTCCGTCTGGTCGACAAGCACAGCACGGGGCAGGAGTGAGGAGTCGAGTTCAGTACAGAGCAACCACGGCGGGGCGGCAGGCAAGGAGTCCAATACAGCAGTCAGCAAGCACGGGGGGGATTTTGAATTTGATCGAATTGAGGACGACGACGACGAGGTCGCTGCTGCTGCCGCCTGCTGCTGGTGGTGGTGGAAGAGAGGAGGAAGAGGAAGGGTGGTTTGGATTGGAATGGATGGATCGGTGCCCGATCGGTCCGGTCCGGATCTGGATCAAGAAAGAAAGAGAGAGACAACCCGGAGAGCCGGAGCGTGTGGGGTGGGGCCTACCTACCCTACCCTTCGGCATCTCTCGTTCGTTTCGCCCAGGGCGGCGGGGCCGGCCATCCGTCTCTTCTCCTCTCCTCTCCTCTCCTCTCCACTTGCATTGCACATGGCTGGCATCGCATCGTTGGCTGACTCCCATGGGCCATGGCCATGCATATGATGATGGGGACTCCATTGGGCTGGGAACATCTGCACTTGCTTCTCCAACTATTGTGCAAAAAAAAAAGGGGACTAGTTAACAGGGTGAGAGTGAGACCCACACCCACACGATTTCAGTCTACTACTACATGCGTACTGTTGTAGTGTGTTTGGCACTAGCTAGCTCCAGAACAAAAACGTACATCGGATGAGCTACATACGTACTGTCGTAGTGTTATGAAATTAGGCATGGATCTGTTTGTTACCCTCCAGAGATGGCATCGGATGAGCTACTGAGGAGATATATAGGGGGCGTTTGTGAGGGCGACTGTGGTTAGTCTGGCTTGCTCGTTAGGCTCAGGTCACGCTAGACCAGCCCCAAATGCTGCAACAGACTACGTTCGTCTTCCAGTTCGATCCAGAAATGGTTGTGTTAGGACCGGGCTAAACCACCAAATACAACTATCTCGCCCCCTCCCCTCCCCCACTTGCCCCCGCTTTGCGCCGCAAGGAGCCCGGCTCCAAAACAACACCTATCTCCAGCGTATCTCTAGAGCCAGGTTGAGAGGGTTGTTTTGGCTGCGGGGTGGCTGGGCTGCGCGCTGAACCAAGTGTGCAAACACGTGCACTTGCAGCCCGAGAGCGCACAGCCCAGCTGAGCCATCCTCATAAACGCCCCCATAGGACGATGATGAGCAGATTGAAGCAGGTTATTATTTATGTTAAAAAATAAACCACCATAGTGAGAAGAAGCTTGAAACATGGAGTGCTGAGATCGACTACTGCTCAATGGAGCTCTCTATCTCTATATATATATATATATATATAGAGAGAGAGAGAGAGAAATATGATCGAGCCAAGAAAAATCTTCCTCGTTGTTGCGATTGCGATTGCCACTCTGCAGTCAAATTATACGATCTATTGCACTTCTAGGATGCCATGCGTTGTTGTGGATAACTATTGGCTTGGCAGTGATCTGTCTGGACGCTACAGCCAGCGGTTGGTCTGGTATCATGATCAATCTGAGATGGCAGAAAGAAACAAGCTAGCCCATGCATCACTTTTGCTCAATGTACCATATTACCATCAATCTCGCTAAGGCTTTGTTTAGATCCCAAAATTTTTCAAAATTTAAATATAGATAAAAACAAAAACTAATTGTACAGTTTGTCTGTAAATCACGAGATGAATTTTTTAAAGCTAGTTACTCTATATTTGGACAAGGTTTTTCAAATAAAAACAAAAATGCTATAGTAGCGAAAACCAAACATTTTTTCAAACTAAACAAGGCCAAGAAGGTTGGAAAAAACTCTTTTTCTTTCATTTGCAATCACCCTGTCCTTGGACACACAATCACATGCATGCATCTCCAAACGTAAGCAGTAAGCTGGTGTGATACTTATATATATCCTCTATGGCGCACTCAACATCATCCATATCAACTGGATGCATGGAATGGAACAATACAAGGGAGAGTAACTTTTGCTAGGACGACGCGACACAATTATTACGCAACACAACACAGGGATTAGATTTCCATTCGATCAGAGAGGGAGGGCTATATATATATATATATAATCGAATCGATCAGTAGTAGGTGCAGGAGCCATAGCTGGGATCGGACTGCACCACGAGCGCCGAGTTGTTGAAGTAGCAGTTCCAGGGGTGCCTGCCATTGGAGGCGTAGTAGAGGTTCATGGCGACGGCGGCACGCGACACCAGGTTGTCCGGGTAGTAGCACGGTCCGCCCTTCTGGATCACGGCGCAGCTCACCTGGGAGCACGCGTAGTTGAGGTTCAGAGACAGGATGTCGTTGGACGCGGACGGCTTGGCCACGCACCACGTTTTCTGGGCCGCAGCAACGCCGACGCTGCTTACTACAAAATCAAAACAGTTCCAATCAAGCAATTCCCAGTCCCCCCAAAAGGCAGCACAAGGGTACTGGAGCACTACCAATCAACAGCACGGCAATCCCCATGCAAAAAGGGAAACCTTTACTCTTTTAGTATGAATGAAATGAAACGGAACAAGGAGAAGAGCAGAGGAAAAGAAATCAGAATCGGTACTAGTAACCAGCAGCGGCAGTGAAATTACCTGAGGTGAAGTAGAGGAGCACAAGCCCCAGGGAGAGGAGCAGGAGCCGCGCCGATGGCCGACGAGCACCTCTGCTGACCATCTTGCTCTTGCACTGCAGCAGGCTAGAGCTGGGCTGGGTGGACACTGCACTCGTTGTAGTGGAGACAGAGGTAGGTCACTGAGATCAGACGGAGTGGAGACGCCTGCCTGCAGCTTCTCTTCTGGTTTATATATATATATTGAACAACAAGTCCTTGGACCCTTGGGAGGCGAACGGAGGAAATGTACTCCTGCACCGCACCCGCTGGACATTCAGTGGAGCTGCTGAGTAGGTGACACTCTTTGCATTTGCATTTGCATTTGCTTTGCTTGCTGGACGGTCATGCTACACGCATGTGTACCACACAGACACAGGTAAGGTCTCTGTCTCTGGCTTCAACCCAAGGCAACCTACCATGTGCAGTGCAAGTGCTCCTGCTTCAGCTCCATAGCAAATACAGCTGGCCGATTTTCTTCTGCTCTTTGCAGTGGCCTTTTCTTGGGTCCCTCACCTCACCTCATCACAAAAGCTTAAGCCCATTCCCTGTGATGTATGCTAGTCAAAAGTCAAAACAGGTGTCATGCAATAGGGGATTCCTTTTATGCCCAGCAGAGATCATATCTGTTCTCTTTAGAGTATTTACTGATGGCTCTACGTGCACAACATGCTCCATACCAAAAAACAAACTAAAATTCATGATGATTACCAAATCATACATTACTCTACCCATGTGGGTGTTCCATAACCACCAATGAGGTAGATCCAGAAACCAATACCACCTGCTGCCCGTAAGAGTTGTTGAATGCATATACCTTGCTTGCTCTGTTCTTCCTCCTTGCCTATAAGCCTTTTCTATCTGCCTTTGCCCTTTGCTCCTGCTCTTATTCCCATCCACATTTGTCCCCTTGCCCTGCAACACCAATTTTGCCCACTTCGCATGGAAAGATTGAATTGATTTCAGCCAGATATATATTTTCAACATTTGGAAACCTTGGTTCTGAAAGAAAGAATGAAAGAAAAAGCGGGTTATATAAAACCTTCATGTGAACACCAATCAAGATCAGTAGGGGCAAACACAAAAGAGATCAATAATATTCTCATGTCACACGATAACTTCTCAACTGAAAAAAAGAACAGTATGCCACAAGCAACACCAAACACATGATGGCTATCTATAGGCCAGGCCATCCAGTGCCAAACACATGCCCTGCCCTGTATATTTCATTATCCTTGGGCAGTTGGGCCTACCACAATGGCAAATATCAAAACCCTACCATTGCTTATTTGCTTACGTATTATGCAGGTTGCTTCTAAGTTCTAACAGAAATATCTGGTTAACAAAGGCACATAGTAGTCTCAGGCTCTTTGCCCACAAAAAGAGCCATCCGATCCCAAGCAGTCAGCAGAAGCAATGTTAGATCCTGTACAGCAGGTAGATTAAGTTCAGTGCTATCTCCGCCTGGATCAAGGAGAAAATTAGACAAAACAAACTCATCATTAGATGCCGCTACAAGACAAAGTGCATGCAGACAGAACGCAATAAAAGCTCACCCCACGGAAATGATAGCCATACATTGGAGTTGGAGATGCACTAAGGAGGCAGCAAAGGTGGTTGCGATGTACATTCTTCAGCCACACTAATGTCAGTATTGTTTCCATATGCGAGCATAACAGGCAAAGCAGTAACTAAACTAGTAAAGCTTCCCTCTTTTACATTAAATAAAGTCAGTGCACACTTTGCACGATTCATTTAGTCTTGCAATGCAGATAGCATTACAAAAGCGAATGTCAGCTAACAGATTAGCTTGCCATTTACACAAATGTTGTAATAATATAAGGATATCATGACATTACTGTGGTTCAGTAATGGATGGCAAATCTTCAGAGCCAGACATAAAAAAGTTTAAATCAATACACATAAACATCTTCTGCATGCTACAATGTGACTGTACATTGAAGAAAAAAACACCTTCCACAATACATCACACCAACAGTTAAACATAACACCTGAACGTATTACTTCTGCAAGCACCCAAGCAGTAAATCAAACACTACACATGCTGTCTTCCTGAGACCTACATGCATTCGACTTTCATATGATCATATTAAATCGAAAAATAAGGTGATTCTTATGCATAACCTTCTGTATCAATACAATGATGAGATAATGTAGAATTGGCCACTGTTAAACAGAATCCAAAAAATACAGTGCAAATAAAAGATAAACATACAGGTATAATTGTCTCACAGTTGCCTAAAACACATGGATTTGGAAACTATAATAACTTGTAGAAGCATAAATATTCTGCAACCTATAGTTGAAGACAAGAGGCATGTTATCAGAAGAAAGAACACAATTTCTCGCAGATTTGCATCCATAGGTTTTCATATGGAAAAAAATGCAGAAAGAGATATATTAAGGGCAGCCAAACTCACTTGGATGTGTATTCAATGCTATGTCCTCCATTGACCAAAATACCATTGGTATGCCTATCTTCTGGACCGGTTCACTTTGAGGACATCTTTGCTAGTTTTACAAGTGTTTTAAAGTTTTGACTCAAAATCAAGGAACAATGCAATGTTATCAAAAACAAAAAAAAGGAACAAAATGCAATGGAATGGAATGGCGTGCATTCAAATATATAACATAAGGTGCTCTCCTCGTACACACATGGGAGATAAGAGAAAATACGTAGAGAAAAGCGGCAGCAATGACTTGTATGATAGGAAGACAAAACAAGCTCCTGCCATTCTTGAATCCAATGAGAAGATTTCACACTTCTAGCTAATAATGGGTCATATTACATGAGGACCTGGAGAGGGAGGGAAAACGCAGCTACAGTTGCCCTTCACTCACTAGACACAAGAAATACAACATCTGGCAGTGAAGCCCCAAATACCTGGGCCAGCACTAGCTTCTGCCTTTTGTTCAGCCTAGAAAATTCTTGGCCCCTGCGGTTGCCGCCATTCAATAGCTTGCGTCCATCATCTACTGCTTTCCTTCTTAGGGAGCACAGCTGCGCCGACGCTTCTGCTGTAACAGCACCATCAGCTTCAGCTTCCGCTTCTGCTTCATCTGCTCCCCAGTCCAACTCGTCATCATCAGTCATGCCCTTTGACGGCTCATGCGTTGTTAAATCATGGGCTTCATGGCTTCCATCTTTGGCAGGCACACAGTCTGTGTCGCTGCTTGTGCCCCACCATTTCATCGTTTCACAAGACAAGCCAGATGACGGGAATCCGTACTTGAAATCATCCATATAACTAGGGATGGCCTTGGCTTGGCTACCGTGGGCCAAGCTTGGTGATGTGTTCTGCTTACCTGCTGGGGGCGAAACTGAAATTTGTCCTGCCTTAGAACTGCCCTGTTGAGACTTTGCCGCTCCTTGGGAAGTGCTTGATGACCTATAAACATATCCAGTCCAGTCCAAGTGTGAGATGAATACGATGCAAACAGATCAATTTCCTTTTTTTTTCCCTAGGAGAGAAGAAGGCACAGGCAGCAGCTAAATCACAAGAATCATCTATCAAGGCCTCAAGGGAAAGCATTACTCACACTATTGATGGGCCTGATGCACTGGAAGCCTTTTGTTTCACGATTTTTGATAACTCAAGGAGTTCCTTGGCTTTGTCTCTATCAGGACCTTTTGTATCATCCCCAGCTTTCCCAGAAACAAGCTGCAAGAGTAAAACTACAAATGACCAGACAGACTAAGAAATCAAAGCAGAAGTATTAAAAGTTGTATGGACCAAAACAACTTTCTTTGGAGCAGATACACTAGATAAGGTACATGGGGCTGGCTTTGAATTATCCCCAGATGAGATTTAGGGCTCCAGATTCTCGCAGAAATGTTTCGGATCCGGATTCTTTCAAGAACCGTTTATGGTGATGAATCAGAATCGCTTTATGAAATCGTTTAGCTGGCAATCCCGATTTCGATTAAAAAATCATTTAAATAAAAATATGTTCAAAAAATTCTAAACTTTTTTGTGGATGGAGAACAACTTAAAATAAAAACCATTTTAACTTGTTGCACTAAAAAAAGAATTAACTGAAAAAATGAACCAAAAAGGTAAGAAGCAATGAGATGAGAACTAGCCTCTAGCCGTTTCGCATGTGTAGGTAGAAACGGTGAAACGTTTCGGTTTCAAATTACTTGCTAAAAAGACCAGACCGTTTCGAAGTGATTCTGGTGAAACGTTTCGGTTTCGAATCACTTGCGGAAAAGACCGTTTGGAAGTGATTCTTCTCTCATTAGAAACTGAAACGTTTATCCCATCCAAACGGGGCCTTAATACATGTCCAACATGGAACTATGTACTCAAAATATTGCGTGCTTATTATATATCGCAAAAAAAAAAGTATAAGATTTTGCAGGCGTGGATATGGTAAGGACAAAGGACACACTTGTGAGATAGGAGTATGAAGTCAAAACCAGTACAATTGAAATTTACCTTACGATAGGGCCACCTAACAATCCCGTGGGTGCGGCAGATCCTCTTCAAGACACTGGTGCAGACTCCTGCAAATAAGACGAGGACGAGCATGCAGGGTGAAGGGAAGTGGAGGAAGCAGCGCGCAAAAGAGACAGGCATGGTGGATTATCATACATACCGAGGATGGAGGCCGCCTCGGCGATGGGGAGCGAGAAGAGCTTGGAGATCTCCTCGTAGGACAGCGAGACCCTTGTAGGCTTCTGCTGGGGCGCCGGCTGCTGCGTCGGGGCGTCGGAAGCCATGGGAAAGAAAGGGTGGTTGGCTTGGCGCGGCGCGCGCACAAGGATTTGAAGCGGGAAGCAACGAATCGAAGGAGAGGAGGCGGGCGGAGCGGCGGGGGAACGGGGAAGCAAGGGGATCCGACCGCGACCGCGACCGGCCCGGCGGCGCTGACTCCACTCGACCGATCTGTCGCGCGTTGTGTGTCGGATTTCCTTTGGATTTCGGGGAAGGGGAGTAGGACGGCTACGTGGGCTTTGTTCATTCCTTTTCCCCAAGGATGTCAGGAGGGTGTATGTATACGTGACTGGGCCAGGCCCAAAGCTCAAATTCCCAAGTCATCAGGCAGGGAAGCCGGTCAAGTGATTTCGACCCAAACTCAAGTTATAAATATAAATAAACCTATAACTAAGCTATACATGAGTATGAAATTTTTACTAGCAGTTCAATCATACAAAAATTATTACACCATAAAAATGGACCATACAAACTGCAGCCATGAATTATTTCAATGAATTACAAAAAAGTATAGATCGAAAGCCAAAGCAAAAAACTTTGTACTCATATTATATATTCACTGTGTAGATCTACACATATGAAGTCTAACAAAATTGGATTTTCTATTTTATGATTTTTGTTATGATTCATTATAATTTTTTAAAGATTTAGACGAAATAAATAAAAAAGAGGAAGACAAAATCACCTTCAAAACTGTTTATAACATGGTTAGGAGAGTAAGATGAATGGTTTTAAATGTTAAATAAGGTGTTTTGTCCGATTTTAGGTTCAAAAACAAGGCAGACTTTTACAAAAAAAAATTAAGGAAGGTAAATGTGGATTTTCTCCTTTCCCATATCCTCCCTAATAAAGAGGCTAAGA
>Ga0182004_10002220_pt1 | contig 14963 bp, 5 predicted proteins | sample Sormic07211540_1_FD_120479 | JGI IMG/M metagenome (GOLD analysis project Ga0182004, IMG submission 120479) | Endophyte microbial communities from Sorghum bicolor roots, Mead, Nebraska, USA - 072115-40_1 MetaG | ecosystem: Host-associated > Plants > Roots > Unclassified | place: USA: Nebraska...
CGTATCCGAGTCCGAATGTTTAACATCCGATACCGTATCCGTATCCGAATACTTAAATCGTATATTTATGATGTCGACATCCAATCATATCTTATCCGACATGATTGACATTATCCGTATTCGTATCCGAATCCGATCAGAAATATGAAAACAAATATGATATCGGTGATATCCGTCCGTATCCGATCCGTTTTCATCCCTATCGATCACTAATGTTTCCTAAAGATCTTGATGTTCTTCCAGCGCGACTCCATGCAGCTGGAGGCGTGCCTCTGCGCGTACACGCCGAACTTGAAGTAGTGCGAGTCGCCGCCGCGTCCCGGCGCCTGCAGCTTCTGGACGCCGTCGATGTAGACGGTGAGCATCGACGCGCCGACGTCGTGCACCACGTTGAGCCGGAACCACCGGTCGTAGATGCCGTCCTCCACCACCTGCCGGTCGTAGTACCGCAGCGCGCCGTCGTAGACGTGCAGCATCAGCGTCGTCGCTGTCTCGCCGGCGCCGAACACCTGCATGATGGACACCCCCGTCGTGCCGGCGGGCACGTAGCCGTAGCCCTCGAACTGCCACACCCCAGAAGAGTAGTCGTAGCCCTAGAAAGTAGGATAGTAGAACAAACAGATAAAAACATGTGCGGTGCTAATTAATCTACAAGACAACAGAGGTAACTAGTTATATATCACAGAGTAGCTAGGTGATTAGAGATCATCATCTTTGAATTAATTTTAATTACCGTCATCCTGATCTCCGTTCTGGGGCTGGTGTGGCTGTTGCGAGCGTGGGGCTTGTCGGAGGACAGCACCCACAGCTGCCGGACGCCGCCGTGGAAGCTGTACCGGTCGCCGCTCGGCTCGTCGTAGGGACGCTGCAGCTCGAAGTTGCTCTCAGTCAGCCTCACCTCCGTGAACCCCACCGTCGGGTTGCCACCGTGGACAGGGGCCCTTGCGGCACGCGACGCGGCCGCCGGCGCCGGAGACGACGCCAACAAGGCTACTACTGCAACCATGCAGACACAAACACAGCTGGCAAGCCAAGGGAGGGGGAGGACGACGACAGCATGAGAAGCCATTGTCTTCTCCTTGTTTAGTTGACGTGACAGTTGCTTATTACTGTCTGCTGTAGCTCGATCTGCTAATTAAGCTAGCTGGGCTTTGTGAGCTGTGACTGATGTGAGGATCTGCAAGTAAGGTTCATGTGGCTTAAATACAAGAAGGCCCTGGGGATCTTACTAAACTGGGAGAGAGATAGATATCGACATGTTATTTGTTCATATAGAAAATTGCAGCTTTGCAATGCTGTAGGTGTTTACACAGAGAGGATTGGTCTGGTTTCATTTGTTTGTGGACGCAAGAGTCAGTTTGTGGCTAGCTGCTGGCTGGCAGCTAGGCAGTGTAAACACAGCTACGTACGCATGCAAGACACCAAGACTAACTGGCCACCTCTAATCCAGATTTGTCTTACTGACTTACTGTTATGTTAATTAAACAAGTCAATCTACCTCAGCGGAGCGAGTTTACCTATGGTGAATGTCCGGTACGGTGCTGTTTTCCCTGCGTGCTCGTTTCTCTGGCCTCGAGATTGCCTATCCTATCCTGTTATGAGTCAAGAAAAGGCAGTAATAATTAAAAACCGTCCAGGCAAAATCCTCAAAATGCTAGCCCCCAATGATCCAAGGATTGTTCATAGATACAGTATATGGTCACAACTCAGACGGTTTTGGTGTGCCTTATTTGTCTTCGCCACCCGTTCAGTTCCTTCAGAAATACTGTCATTTCACTGGTTGGATAAACAGTAATTTTAGCCCCACAATTTACTCATTTATAGGAGTAGTGTGCTATATCTCCATATCATCAGCCAGTCCAAAATATATGATGTCCTCTCTGTGTTCTGATTTACTGACAGTTCTGATGATGAATTATTAGGATGATAAAGGTACTAGTGCCTCCTACAAACACATACGGTTATCAATATATATATTTACCAATTATCAACCACTAATACTCTATTCATTCCAAATTGTAAGTCATTCCAAGAATCTTGGAGAGTCAAAGCATTCTCAAGTTTGACCACAATTATAGAGAGAAATACTAAGATTTGTAACATATATAAAAAGTGAGTATACTATAAAAATATAATTAAGAAAGAATCTAATGATACTTAGTTGGTATCATAATAATTATTATTTTATCATATAAAATTTGGTCAAACTTAGTATAAATTAACTCTCTAAGATTCTTGAAATGACTTACAATTTGGGATGGAGGGAGTGAGTATAAGCCTAATGGAGAAGAAAATTTCCCTGTCGTCAATTGCCAATTACCGACAGAAATCGTTTACTGATTGGAAAGTATCGACCAGACTAGCTCGACTGGGAAAGTACACCAGCAAACTAACAGTTACCCACTATTTCAACCACAGGCCCACAGCAAAACTGCAAACAATATATTGACCATATTTGCATAGATAGAATTAACAAGAAATATTTAGAGTAGCTTGTCGATATCATATAACATAGAACAAGAAATGTAACATCTGAAAACCAGAAACCGAAATAGAGTAAATTATAACGTGTGTTGAATTAGTCGGATATATATACTTGGACAAAAAAAAACTCAAATCTAGCTAAAAGGGATAGCATCCGATCCGGTAGTGGAAAACAAAGCATGGAGTATGTTTTTTTAGATAAATGAAGCACGGAGTATGTACTGCGTGGCCGTGAAGCACAAGGTGATGGAAACAGTACAGCCTACGTGGTGGAACCTAAGGAAAATTCTCCTCGGAGCGATGAGCATGATGGGGTTTTAGATGCGTGCTGCGTGCACGTACGGTGATCTGAGCGATCACGATCGAGTTTCCTTTACGTCCCCTCATGAACACGGGCAACCTAGGCAGCTCGCGTATTCACGGCGATGGTAACTAAGTGAAATTGTGCGCGGTGTCTGAATCTGATGATGCCGGGGTTTTCCTTTTGATTTGGTCATCGAGTTCTGTTCGTTTGTGCCGTAATCTGCTGTTAACAGTTAGTTTACCGTACCATTGGCCAAAGCTCATATGAACAATTGCCGGCCGGGTGAAAAAAGTCATTCCTACGTCTGAATTTTGTGAGCATGTTTTAATAAAGAAGTCCTGATGTTTTATATGAGTTTCACACCCAGATTAGCTAGATGTGTGGTAAGAATCGGGTCAATTTAATTTTCTGTTCCCACATCTAAATTTTTAAATTTATTAGTTACACCAATTTTACCTAGAAATGAGAGAAGATTTTCATCTGGGAGTAAATAAACTCATATATCAATTCAAGTGCAAAATTGCTCAAAAGAAGATGGTCTACGCCTTATCTATCTACTCACTCTGTCGTCCTGAAATATAGCTTATTTTCATTTATCCCAAGTCAAGCTACCTCATATTTGACTAAAGTTACAGAAAACATATTATTAACTTCTACGAACATAAAAAAGGTAAGTTATAAGAATACATTCCACAATATTTTTAACAGAGCTTATATGAAGTCAAACTTATTTTTTTATAAATTTAATCAAACTTAAGATAAATAAAAATACACTATATTTTCACGACAAAGTAAGTGTTTATCTGTTTGTATCCTACTACTATTAATAAAGTCATTAGACTTTCTTCATCTCAAATGTACCTTATCTTCAACATGCAAGGGTTCGGAAAAAAGACTCTTTTTGGTGGAGAGACACTCTAAAGAATCTAGGAAAGTTCAAAGACTTAGCAGAAATCCAGATTCAAAATGGAGAATCCTTCCTCTTTTGGCAAGACAGATGGAAAAACCACAACATCAGAGACAATTATCCACAATTGTTTTCCTTTGCAAAGAATAATAACATCTCTATTGCTATTGCGTTACAGCATGAAGATCTGACACATCTCTTACATCTTCCACTATCAGAAACTGCTTTTGACCAGTTACAAGCTCTAGCTCAGTCTACAGATCAAATGCAGTTAAGCACAGAACAAGATATTTGAAGATACACTTGGGGCGATACTTTCTCCTCATCAAGAGCTTACAAAAGCATTATTGGCCACTCACAACACCATCCTGCAATTACATGGATCTAGGATAGCTTCTGTCAATCTAAGCATAGAGTTTTCTCCTGGCTACTTCTAAAGGATAGACTAAGTACAAGGAACATCCCGAGAAGGAAGAATATGCTACTTCAAAGCTACTCCTGTGTCCTCTGTACACATAACATCGAAGAAACAGTTCATCATCGTCTTTTTTTGCACTGTGAGTTCGCCAAACAATGCTGCCAGATGATTGAGGTTGACATGCCTGACATTATTGAGTTCCCAGATGCCATGTCCTTCTTAAAGGATGCAATTCATTCACGTTTTTTTATGGAAGCTGCCATCCTCCTTTGCTGGGCAGTTTGGAAGACTAGAAATGCCTTAATATTTTCAATAGCATTCAACCAGATCTAACAACAGGACAATCTTTGTTGATGAATTGAAGATACTTCGTCACAGAATCAAATCAAGATCAAGTCAACTTTTTGATCAATGGCTTCAATATGTTTGTTAACCCTTAGTTTTTGTTTTGTTAAAGATAACATCATTGCAGCATCGCCAAATAGCCCAACATACACTACACCACAACACCAACATAGGCGCCGAACCGTCTGACGCGAAAAGTCGTTACAGCCTCACACGATCTGACGCAAAAAAGATATAGCGTCAGTCCTGAGCTGACGCAGTAAGTCCTGACGCTAAAGACTTATTGCGTCAGATAGTTAGACTCTGAATATAAGTACCTACAGCGTCAGACAATAGCACGCTAAATTAAGATTTAGCGTCAGATGGTCTCTAGGCAATGTTTAGCGTCAGATCATCTAACTGCAAAAAAAAAGATTTTGCGTCAGATGTCTGACGCTATAAAAGTGTTGTGGTGTAGTGATATGGCAGCCACCCCAACCCAGATCAAACCTTTAATTTTCTTATGCTGATTGATAAGCCAAGTACCAAACATATAGTTTATAGATCTCGGTTGGTTTAAATTAGTAGCAAAAAAGATAATCCTCTAAATCATTTTGGCAAAAGAACAATCGAGGAATAAGTGTTGGATAGTTTCATTCCCATTACAACATATACATTTCTGGCTAGTTTTTCCTAGCGAGGTTGTCTTTGGTTAGGACGACACCCCTTTGCAGAAACCAAAGAAAGATTTTAAATTTTAGAGGAATTTTAATTTTCCAGATCTTCTTATGAAGAAAAAGTGGTTGTGTATCAATAAGGTGGAGATACAAAGAGCGAACCGAAAATAACCTAGATTTGGTTAAGTTCCAACGAAAGTAATCTGAACCTTCCACCAATTCAACATAAGAGCTACTATTTTAAGCCATGCTATAAGTTTATTATCCACCAGGCCCCTTCTAAAGGAGATGTTAAGGGGTGTTGTGGCCATCACTTTCGCAACGGTTGCGTGCGGGTCACACACTATATTATATAAGGATGAATATTTAACTTTTAGAGGCTTATCTCCTACCCATGTATCGTCCCAGAACCTCATTTTGTTCTCATCTTTAATATCGAAGGAACCTTTAGGCAACACCTCATCTTTGATATGCATGAGTCCTCTCCAAAAATAGGAGTCATTGGGTTTGGCTGTCACTTAAGTCAAGGTTTTGGATCTTAGGTATTTACTCTTTAAAAGAGATTGCCACATGCCTTTTGTGTTAAGTAAATTAACCAACCATTTGGCCAAAAGGTATTTATTTTGTAATTGTAAATTTAGGATACCTAGACCACCTTGGTCCTTAGGACGACATAAGATGTTCCATTTGGCAAGTCTATATCTGTGTTTATCGGAGGAGCCTTGCTAGAAGAATCTTGACCTAAAATGATCAAGGTTTTTGAGGACTCCTTTAGGAATATCAAAGAAAGGCATCATAAACATGGGTAGGCTGTTTAAAACAGAATTAAGCAGAACCGGTCTTCCCCCGTATGACAAGTATTTCACTTTCTAGCAAGAGAGTTTCTGTTGAAAACGTTCTTCAACTTTTATCCACTCAGAATTCAGGAGTTGTCTGTGGTGCATTAGGATCCCTAGACCCTAGATATTTAAAGAGATATTCCCCTACCTGACAACCAAAGAGGCTATTATAAAAAGGTTCCATCTCTTTAGCTGCACCGTAGCAAAAGATTTCACTCTTGTGGAAATTGATCTTAAGCCTAGATAATTGCTCAAAAGCACATAGCAAAAGTTTCAGATTCATTGCTTGTTATAGGTCATCATGATCTATAAAGATAATGGTGTCATCTGCATATTGTAGAATTGACAGACCATCATCTATAAGATGAGGGATGACACCTCTTATTTGACCATCGACTTTCGCTCTATTGATAAGGAGAGCTAGCATAGTTGTCAAACTAGATTTTGAAAAGACCTTTGGGTAGAAAACGAAACACTAATGGACAAATATCCCTTATTGTATAGAACTGTTGAAAGGAAAATGTCAGTGTCACAAGTACTGGGTACGCCCCCTTTGAATGTTTAGTTTAGACGAACTTTGATTGGGGAGAAACGGGTGGCTTGGCTAGAGTTGGTTTCTTTATTAGTGCCGATTGCCTTAAATGAAAATGAGGATGTCTTTGTTTGGAATTTACACAAGAATGGTCTGGTTTTAGTTTATTCTTTATACAAAGACACTATGACAAGAGAAGGAATACTGGAAAAATTATCTTTTTGAAGGCTAATTATCCTTGAAGATTAAAATCTTTCTCTGGTATTTGAAGAAGGGTGTGACTTTGACTAAGGCCCTGTTTGGTTTGCCTTGTTAAACTTTACCGTCCGTCACATCGAATATTTGGACAAGTACTAAATATAAACTATTTACAAAACTAAAAACACAACAGAGTAATTTGAGAAACGAATCTTTTGAGCCTACTTAGTCCATGATTGGACAGTAATTGTCAAATAAAACGAAAATGTTACAGTACCTGTTAAACTTTAACAACCTCAACCAACACCCCCTAAGGACAATTTGGTTAAAAGGCATTGGAATGGATGCACTAAATATTGTTTTTTAAGATCTCATGAGACAGTTCAACATCTCTTTTTTTATTGCTGTATAGGAAGATCTATTTGGAACTCGGTCCATGATTGTCTTTAATATTCAACCACCTAGTAGTGTAGCTCATTTATGGCTTAGAAGTTTCTCTCTTAAGCTTAGAAATCAAATTTTAATTGGGTTGCAGCTATTTGTTGGGTTGTGTGGTTGAGTAGAAATAAATAACGTTTTCTCAAACGAAATACATCTCACTCGGTCATGCAGGTCATTTTTAGAGAGGCTTATGGGATTAGACAATGGTCGCACCTATCTTAAGAGGAAGAGAGAGGTTCGTCAAATGAGGGGTGGTGTCGACTGTTGGAGATCATGGTGATGGACTTCTTCACCAAGTTTGGATCGGGAAATAAAATAGGATAGAAGCTTGAGTCGCTTCTTCATCAAGTAGTTTTTTTTTCCCTCTGAGCTTTTGAATCACCATGTGGTGTAGTGTGGTCTAAGTGCTACGATCGAGTTTGTTGTTTAACAGCTATACTCATTCACAATAATCATATCACATGTGAATGTGAATGTAGGAGACCGAAGTAGTGCTATTCCTTAATTAAAAAAAATATTATTTTCTTAACCTACATGGGAAAAAAAACTCTAGATGGTTGTTGTTTGACCTGTACATGCACCAAATACTCCTCCATCTTGTGTTAACTTGGTAAAGAAAGAGAGTTGCTATATTTCTGGTGTCTGAATTTTCAGAAAACAATCTTTGGCAAACAACACAGACACCTCGAAACATAGAAGTGCTAGGTAAAATATATGCTCCATCCTACATTTTTTTTTTTGGAATTGCTCCATCCTATGTTAGGTAGAAAATCCAGTGATGAATCTGCCTCACGATGTGTTCATATCACGATTCACGATGTATATTCAATAGTTAATAACTCAATATCACAAGGACATGTCTTTGAGGCCAAATTTGACTTTCTCATTAATCTGATAGCGCCAATACTCCGGGTCACTGTTAATTTTGCGTACCGCTGCTGATCCTATGGAGTTTGTCGGCGACCTCCTTCATGGTTGGCCTCTCATCGGCGACCATGCTGAGGCACCGCACCAGCAGCTCCGTGGCCTCGTCCAGCACCTCCGCTCCCACCTCCTCCATGACCTGCTGGTCCATGATCTCCCGGTGCCGTCCCGCCTGCGCCGCCGTGATGAAGCAGAACGCGAGGCCGCCTTCCTCTTCCCCGTCCTCGTCCTCCACCGGGACGAACGCCTTCCTCCCGGTGAGGAGCTCCAGCACGACCACCGCGAAGCTGTACACGTCGCTCTTGCTGGTCAGCTGGCTCGTCAGCAGGTACTCCGGGTCCAGGTACCCTAGGGTGCCCTGCACCAGCGTGGCCACCGCCGCCTCGCCCGCCGGCGCCAGCCTCGACGCGCCGAAGTCCGACACCTTCGCCGCGAGGTCGCCGTCGAGGAGGATGTTCGCCGACTTGACGTCGCGGTGCAGGATCGGCGGCGACGCCGACGAGTGCATGTACGCCAGCGCGTCCGCCGACTCGGCCGCGATGCGGAGCCGCGCGCCGGGTGACAGCTGCACCTCGCCGCCGCCGCCGCCGCCGTGGTGGATGTAGCCGTGGAGGCTGCCATTGGAAACGTACTCGTACACCAGCATGGGCACCTCGACGTCGAGGCAGCAGCCGAGGAGCTTGACCACGTTCCGGTGGTTGATCTGCGAGAGGATCAGCATCTCCCTGGCGAACTCCTTCACCTGCTTCCCGTCGACGACCCTCGACTTCTTCACGGCCACGGCGGAGCCGTCGGCGAGGACGCCCTTGTACACCACGCCGTGCCCTCCACGGCCGAGGACCCTCGCCTCCGCGAAGCCGTCGGTGGCCCTGCCGATATCCTCCTCGGAGAAGATCCTGAACGCCACGCCGGAGCTGGCCAGCGAGCCCAGCTGCTGCTGCAGGAGGACGCCGCCGTTCTGCTCGAAGAACCGCTTCTTCGCCTGGAGCAGCCGCCGCTTCTGAACCCACAGGTGCGACGAGAAGCTCGCCAGCAGCAGCAGCAACACGCCGGCGCTGACACCGGTGACGATCTTCAGTGGCAAACCGAATCTGCTGTCGTCGTCTCGGCGGCAGCCGCCCTGTAGAGTGGCGTTCCCACTGGACCCCTTGGGGCATGTGCAGGTGAAGCTGCCCGGCGTGTTGACGCACACGCCGTAGCACGGGAACTCGTCGCCGTGCCGGCACTCGTCGACGTCCGTGCAGCCGTCGGCCACGTACGGGTTGCCCTGGTACCCGGCGGTGCAGTTGCAGATGTACCCGGGGCCGTTGCTGGACTCGAGGCAGACGCTGTGCGCGCTCCGGCACGCGTACGTGTCGCCGACGTCCCGCGCCGCGGCGGCGCAGCTCGGGGCGTCCCTGATGGCCCAGTCCACGACGACGGGCACGACGAAGTCGCCGGTGCGGTTGAAGTGCGACCCGGCGAGCCAGAACCACATCGCGTCCACCATGAACGCGTAGGAGCAGGCGGTGGAGTTGGCCAGGAACGTCGCTTCCTGGTCTCGTCTCCGGCCGCGGCGCCGGCGGCCGAAGCTGCCGAGGTAGGGGCGGTAGGAGTTGAGCCCGAGCGGGATGTTGCTCTGGCAGCAGCCGTCGTCGCCGCGGCACGACCCCGGCAGCGCGCGGTCCGACGGCCGGCACACGGACATGCACCCCGTGACGTAGTACCCGTCGCCGTCGTTGAAGTAGGCGATGCCGGGGCAGCCGATGGACACGAACTTGCTCTTCATCGACGAGAAGAGGAACGCGCTGCCGTTGAGCGCCATGGGTTGCTCCCGGAGGCTGACGACGCAGCCGTCGGCGTCGCCCGGGCGGTCGTAGCACGCGCGGCTGGCGTTGAGGAGCACGGTGGCCTCGGCCGTCGCCAGCGAGATGGCGGCGACCTCGTGGCCGTAGCCGGACACGGTGAGCCGCGGCGGGTGTCCGCGGCCGACGCCGGCGCCGGCGTCGTCGCACTGGAGCCGGAAGCCCCCCGTGGGCGCGCCGCGGTGGCAGCCCGCGCCGATGCCGAACGGGTAGGGGACGGTCACGTTGCCGCACTGCTGCCGGCATCCCCTCGCCGGCGGCTGCTGCGACGCCGCAGGTGGAGGTGGCAGAAGCACCGCTGCCAGTGCCAGCCATGGTAGCAGCCTCAACACTCCGACTGAGGACACCATTTCTGCAGCACCAATCCTGTGGAGTGATTGGTCGGCAATGGCGATAAAAGAGGTCAAGCCACGGCAATGAAAACGCCGGCGATTACACGGCAGGCCAGGCTTTGTTTACTTCCACCTAAAAACACAAAATTTTTCAAGATTCTCCGTTACATCGAATCTTTAGACGCATGCATGGAGTATTAAATATAGATGAAAATAAAAACTAATTATACAATTTGGTCGAAATTTACGAGACGAATCTTTTGAGCCTAATTAGTCCATGATTGGACAATAATTTTCATAAACAAACAAAAATGCTACAGTGCCATAAAATTTTTCGCTCAGAAAGTAAACACGGGCCAAATTCTGTTGCACATTGCCTGGACGGTTGACTTGACCTTGAAGCAGTCAGTGTCTTGGCCGGCCGTGGAGTCAATCACTGTACTTGGCATCGTGTCACCATGCGGCCATGCCCTTCCACAGGGTAACGTAGCACATGGTGACAACCTGACAGGGATCGACACGACACTACTGTATTATCTTAGTATTTGACATCATCAAAAGAAAAAACTTGCATAGATTCTCAGGTTCTAGAAATTATCATCTAAAATAAAACTATCAATTTATATACCGATAATTTACCCAATATTTTCATTGCGCAAAGGTTAAACTTTAAGATCGTTTTATATATATCCGATATCCTCTCAGCCTCAAATTAAATCAACTTTTAAAATTGTCTTAAGTCAAACTATTTTAAAAATAATCGTCTTTATAAGGAAATTTATATATATTTATAATATTAAATTAGTATCACTAGATATGTATCATGAAATATATTTTCTTAGTATATTTATTTGGGGTCATAGATGTTACCTTCCTTTTCTATAAAATTGGGTAAATAAGATATTTTGACTTTGGATAATTTTTATAAATTGATTTATTTTAAGACGGAGGTAGTATATCTGTTGTCTTCTATCTATTTTCTACTCTTGTAGTCTTGTTGTAGCAGTACTTCAAGCTCTCTACGTTTCCAAACTGTGAAATGATGTTGGAAAGACGAGCGACAACTATAGATGGCCATCGGGTCGGGCCGAGCCGGCCCGGCCCAGGCCGTAGCGTGTCGTGCTAACTTGGCCTGCGTGTCTGTCGTGTCGTGTCGTGCCTCAGCAGCCTGCGTGCCTAGCCTTCGGTCCAAGCACGGGCCCACGGACTGACTTTGTGTCGTGCCGGCCCGCATAGCCCGACGAGCCGGGCCGGCCCATAGCCTGTTTTTGTAAAAAAAAAATTAAAATAACCACACAATGACAGAATGACAATGGTCACTTCACCAGCATAATGCCACAATCAATTTTTTACAACTCTCAACTTCTCAGATTCACAACCTCACTCTTAGATCATAGAAATGACATCAAAAGATATATAACATAAAAATGAGTTGATTATGCAATGCCCGCGGAGGTGGCCCCGGGCCGTTGCCGGGCCGACCCCTAAAACTCGGGCCAGCCCGCGGGCTCAGAGGTCAGCCTAAGCATGGCCCACACCACCGGCCCAGGCCCATAAGTTGCCGGGCTGGGCCGTGCTCGGACTGGGCCAAAATGTCGTGCTGTGGGCTGAGTCGTCGTGCCTCGAGCTGCATGGCCATCTATAGCGACAACTTCTTCTATAGTTTTGCTTGCGAGCTGTTTTGTGCCAATAAAGATATAATAAAATAATTTTACATATGAAACACTACAGGAAATAGCTGCTTTGCCGAGTGTCGTAGGCACTCAGCAAAGACACTATTACACTCGGCAAAGGGCCCTCGACAAATTTTTTATCGGTAAATGGTTCTTTGTTGAGTGCCTTTTATCGCGAACTCGACAAAGACAAGTGTAGGTTTATAACTAACGTACGTGATAACTTTTGCAAAAAATTCTCTAATTTTTTTCATAGGGTCCACATATGATGTAAAGACATTTCGCCAGGTTTTAAAATTTTCAGACTTCATTTGCAATTTATATAATTAAAATGCATTTCTTCCGCAACTTTGTCGCCATGTTTCGTGTATAATACTTTTGAAATTTCGAGCGTGCTCCTGAAAAAGGCCTCAAACTACAATAAGTATCTTGAATACCATTTTTCCAATCATCGAATTCTATGATTCAATGCACATGCAATTCAATATTGTATTTTCAGAGAAAATACGTCTAAATGAAAAAAATGAAAGATATATAGAAAATGTTTCGAGAACTGTGCCAAATTTGAACATGCACTTCAAAATAAAAGTGTAAAGACAGTAGAAAAAGTTTGGAGGCAAAAAATATTCTCTTTGCCGAGTGTCAGACTAAGGCACTCGACACCACTGTCAACCATTGCCGAGGGTCAACCTTTGTCGAGTGTCTGGCACTCGGTAAAGAGGCTCTGTGCCGAGTGCCAATATATGCTGAGTGTCATACTTTGCCGAGTGCAACACTCAGCAAAGAGCCTTTTTGCCGAGTGACCGACATTTGACACTCAACAAAGTATATGACACTTAGCAAATTTTCTTGTTTTCTATAGAATATTTTTTACCTAATCACATTCATTCTCTCTTAATTCTTAACCAATCATATCACTTCATGTCTTGAATTTTGTGTAGACATGGTTTCTAACTTAGACTCAGTTTCTATATTTTTGCTCTCTTTTTTCAATAAATCTCTTACCATATAGTAAAATCCTTAGATGTTACTATAATTAATGTCTAGACTACGATGGTTTTTGCATTGAAAGTGCCCTAAGCCGCCGGAGTCTGTAGCATAATTCAGAGGAAAAAAAATGAATCAACTAAGGTTTTGTTTGATGTAGTCAGCACATCAATCCATATGTGTTGAGGTAGATTAGAGTGAAACTTGAACTAAATTCTACCACAACCTACACCAACACATAAATTAAAGTAAATCTAACTACATCCAAAGATGCCATTACCCATATGCCATAGCGTTGCTCGATCGTATCGATCGGCCGTTGCATGCAAGTGGATGAAATGCAACGGCAACTCGGCAAGCATGGAACCAGGTCAACAAAGCGCATCAGCGATCGATCAGCCAACAGCCATATGCATGCCCGTGTTCGTTTTGCCCGGGTCAGCAACCGCCCGGCGGCCGCGCGCACCGAGCCGGCCGGCGAGGATGAAAACGCCACCGCATCGAAAGCCTGACCGATCACCGCATCATCCATGCGCGCCCGTTGCGATCCTCTTCAGGCTATAAATACGACGGCAGGGGCACGATCGACGCAAAGGCAGCCCATGCCGCCGCCGGCAAGGCGAGCGAATAGCTCCATCGAGGAGCAGTCGATCTGCTCCTCTACTCAGCAACGAGCCGGCGGGGGCCCGACGAACGGCCGGCCGCCAATGCTTATTCGGATTGGCCGAGAGCACCCGGTCGGATTGGCCGAGAGCACCCGGCCCACCTCCTTCTTTGTTTCTCCGTAAGTCCTTGTTAAGAATTATTATTAGGGATAATAATTAGTGATCAATTATTGTAATTCTGTAATTAGCATGTGCTAATTACATCATCGATAGTATAACTGTACAGACACTTCGGAAACCCTAAACCCTAAACCCTAGGGATACAACCGCACAGGCCCTTTCGGATAGGCCCTTTCGCACCAAAGATTAACCGTCTTATCCATCACTTTTACACCAAACATGTTATCAACACGAAGTTCTGCCCTCGCTGACGCTAAAAAGGCCGAGAAAGAGTTCACCGGAGTTCCACCGGAGACTCACCGGAGAGGTAGAAGATGACGACCCCTCCACTCCTCTCCATGAATGCCATGGTCGACGCGGTCACCGACGCCGTTGAGGCAGCCATCGCCCGTGGCAACAGCCACCTTGGAGGAGTCCGCAGGTTCTTCCTCCAGGGCGCCATCCACCGCGTCCTCAGGGACATTGGCCAGCACCGTATTCCCCTTCGCCGCCACCTCACCACCGGACTGAACGCCGGTGGCCGACCTTCAACGTCGCACTCAACCTTCCTCCAAGCCCGCCGGCGCTCTCTCCGATCAGGCCACCATCGACCCGAGGCCGCTCCTACGCCGCCGTCACGGCTGCACACCGTGATGGACACCGAAGCGCCCTCGGCGCTGGTTTTGTCTCCTCCTCAGTGAAGGAGGAGGCGACCGGCCGCTCCTAAACGCCGGCGGTGGGGTCGGTTGGGGGGGGGAGGCTCCGCCGCCTCCGGCTCGCAGAGGACAATACGCGGCGAAGGCGGTTGGCGCGGCGCAGGCGGTCGGGCGGCGGCGGCAGGGGCAGATGGCGGCGGCGCGCCGGCGGCTGGGGGCGGCGGCCAGGCAGTTGGGCTGGGCAGTTAGGGTTCCAACCCTAACCGTAGGCTTTTATACTGCAGCGGCTCCTTGGCGGGCCACTCAGCCGGCTGGGCCGCGCCCTGGCCTCGGCTGGGCCGCGCCTGGCCGGCTGTTAGGCCACCCCCATGGCTAATTTTTTTCTTTCTTTTCTTTCTTATTTCTTTCAGTAGTAGTAGTAAATAAATAAATGGATAGACTGTTTTAGCCCTCCAAGATTTCAAATCTGTGGCAGATTATAACCATGCTGTTTATAAAATTTGCTCTAAGTTGAAGTTTTGCGAAAAAGAGCCATTAGATAAAGACAAGATAGAGAAAACACTCTCTACCATGCTCCCATCTGATAGAGTATTGCAACAGCAATACAGGGCTCATAATTACCAAGCATATTCTCAGCTTATCCATACATTAACTCAGGC
>Ga0182004_10002221_pt1 | contig 14959 bp, 14 predicted proteins | sample Sormic07211540_1_FD_120479 | JGI IMG/M metagenome (GOLD analysis project Ga0182004, IMG submission 120479) | Endophyte microbial communities from Sorghum bicolor roots, Mead, Nebraska, USA - 072115-40_1 MetaG | ecosystem: Host-associated > Plants > Roots > Unclassified | place: USA: Nebraska...
AAAAAAAAAAAAAAAAGTGAAAGCGAAGTCGTGCACTCGCTCGCCCCGTGCTCGCCTCCGACGGAACTCGCCGCCGCCTGGCCCGTGCTCCACTCCCGGTGCCGCTGCTCATCCTCCCCGGCCTCCCCACGCCGAGCCGCGACTTCCTCGCCTGTGCATCGCCGAGCCGCCGCTAGCGCACACCTCCCCGAGCCGCATCCATGGAGGTTGCCAGTGCTGTGGAGATCCTGCCCCTCTGACTCGCATCCAAACAACTTCGTTTCTGGAATCGACCCTCCTATCCCCTTCCATCCCATCGCCATCGGTGTCCCCCGCCCCCATCACTCCCCCTCACACACAGTCACGCACTGTTTCCAATCCCTCCTGTGAATTGAACCTGCCCAACTCCCGCTGCTCCACGCATATATCCAATCGAATCGCCAAAGGAGAGAGGGGCGATCGCGGTGTCGCCGAGCTCGGTGGGGAGCGATGGCGGGGAACGACTGGATCAACAGCTACCTGGAGGCCATCCTGGACGCGGGCGGGGCCGCGGGAGAAATCTCAGCAGCCGCAGGCAGCGGGGGCGGTGGCGACGGGACGGCCGGGGAGAAGCGGGATAAGTCGTCGCTGATGCTCCGGGAGCGCGGCCGGTTCAGCCCCGCGCGATACTTCGTCGAGGAGGTCATCTCCGGCTTCGACGAGACCGACCTCTACAAGACCTGGGTCCGCGTAAGTCCTTCCGCCGCTGCTGCAGTCTTCAGCTGATGTCTATTGTAGTGTGCGCGATTTTTTTTGGCTCGATGCTTTCTTTTTTCTGCTTTTTTTTCTTTGTATTTATATGAATTTTGGTTTCAGACGTCGGCTATGAGGAGTCCCCAGGAGCGGAACACGCGGCTGGAGAACATGTCGTGGAGGATCTGGAACCTCGTCAGGAAGAAGAAGCAGGTATACGCTTGTACGGCCGAATAAAAGTTGATAACAGCATTACTTGTTTCTTCAAAATCTTACCGGCCAAGTTTGTGTGCACAGCAAGTCCAAGAGAATAGCCAAAATCATATCGTAGATTTCATCTTTCGCGAGCGAAATTTCTGGGTTGGAGAGCCACTAAATTTACAGAGGCACATACAGAGCCTGTTGGAGATGTTTTTTTACTAATAATAGCCATATTTTTAGCTTTATAAAACCAGTTAGCTAGACACTTGGAGATGCTCACCAACTACTTTATCAAAAAACAAAAAACTAACTACCCTTTTGGAGATCGTGCTCCTGAGGTGACTATTGAGACAACAGATTTTAGTACTAAAAGTATACTAGTGGTAGCGTTTTTGAGTGAAAACAGCAGGGGAAAGCCCCTGCTGTGATAGAGAGCTGCCTGACCACCCAATCAATCAGAATATGTAGACAACTACCACTAAGATGTAGTTGTTAACTGGGTGGTCAGGCTTGGGGTAACTTTTGTTGCACCTGGGGAATAGTTAAATCCTACTCGTGTGCATGTGCTTGAACTGGCTTCTCTGATCAATACTGTCATAGTGTCTTATGTGCTGTCTCTTGCTGAGATAAATTTCTTGTATTGTGCTCTAATGCTGGAAAGCACACATGTAACATTATGGTTTGGATGCAAATCCGTCGAAGTCTGATTTGTACTTGGGTCTTTGGCTGAGAGGAAGTATTTCGAGTCACATAGGTGGTTGTTTGTTTTTAGAAGGATAAATCAGATAAATTATAAATGGTGTATGAGCTTGCTGTTTTTTCTAATTTTGTCATGGACAGGTAGTTGATATGGCAACCTTCCTGGGCTCAAATAAAAATGATCTTTTCTTTTCATTTTTTAGATTAGAGAATAGCATAAGCATAATATTTTCCACAAACATTCCAACATACATGATAAATATCTGATGCAAATGTTTAAGCATAATATTTATCATGAATTTGCCAACATACATGATAAAACATCTGATGCAAATATGTGAAAGTAGCATGTATCATTATACTAGTATCTTCTTGCCAGTCTTGGCATTGAACTTTAACCACAGAAGGTAGCTGTAGGTACATGAAATACATTTGTAGTGCCATTGCAGTATTCTTCATGCCCACATTACATATATTTGTTATTTTTTCCCCATGAGTTGGCTTCAGAAATTATTTTCCCTTAATTGATTTTTTTTACTACAGATAGAAGGAGAGGAAGCCTCTCGCTTGTCTAAACGACGCATGGAACTTGAGAAAGCTCGTCAATATGCTGCTACTGATTTGTCTGAAGACCTATCTGAAGGCGAAAAAGGAGAAACAAATAATGAACCATCTATTCATGATGAGAGCATGAGGACGCGGATGCCAAGGATTGGTTCAACTGATGCTATTGAGACATGGGCAAACCAGCACAAAGATAAAAAGTTGTACATAGTATTGATAAGGTATGGAACATTGGAGCTAATGGCTGCAGTTGATCTAGATCTACATGTTCTTTTTTTGTTCGAAGTGAATGGTGTCCATAGACAAGTTTAACTGATAATACTTTCATAATACTCAATATTGGACATTGTGTCGAAGGAAGTGTTTCTCGTAGTTTGATCCTCATGCTTAATTGCTTATTTTGTGGTCCTTGTCATCATGTGGGGCTCGCACTGGAATCAGTGGCTGTGGCCATGGCGCTTGTGCCTAGGATGGGTGCTGCTGGGCACAGGCCCTCCCTTGCACAGTGAGGTTGCCCTTGCACAGACCAGCATGGCATAGCTATCCTACAGGCTTAGTGGGAAATCCCTGCTATTGAGCTGCCACGATGTCCTGTCCTCCATCTCCGAACTTCTAGCATCACAACAATAGGTATGGTTCATGAATGATAGATCTTGCAGCGCATGATCAGTCATGGAAACAGGTGTCCACTGGAGTACCAGAGTACCAGTTTACATGCTCACCCACGCGCGTGCCCGCGATATTGTCCAAGAAATGTAGCATACCCACCCATGACCACCTGATGATGACGTGCTTCCACCATGAAGTGCCGCCACTGCTCGTCACACTGCCTCTATTCAGCGTGTCCGCCATACTAATGCGAGAAGAGCATCCTGGCTGGCGCACTGCTTGATTTGTCATGCCTGGAGCAGTGGAAACTGGAAAGGGAGATCGTGATTGCGTTATTCCTGACGATGGGCTATGTTGAGGCAAATGAGCTCTGCGTTGGTTGTGAGGACACCACATTGAGTGTGCAGTCTGCCTTTGACAGCCCCTCCATATTGTCACCACCACAGACGACGATGACGAAGACCCCGATGTAGTTAGCCTCCTAGATCTGAGTCCTAACAACCGTTCTTTCCCTTTCCTGCCGATTTTGACTTCGGCTCCATCCCTGATCTCTCAGATCGGGAGAAAAACCGTGAGGGAGAGAGACGGGAGAAGATATGGCGCACGGTCAGCATGCAATGTACGCACCAACATGCTGAGTAAGGCTGTTCAACCATGGTGTTATCCGGTTTTAGGATGGAAACGAAATCAACCCGTAGTAAGACTGGTAGTAGATCGTGCAGTAGTGCCTATATTGTCCGTATACCACACTCACCAGGCCTCCAAGACAGTTGGTGAAGACGTGCTCCACGGGAGGCTCTGCATCCTTCTCCTAGGACACGAGAGGCACGTCGAAGCAGAAGAATAAGCAGTGCAACACAACAGGACGATGGTTTCCCAGGTTTCTAGTGAAACCAATAGAAGCCAGTACAAACCAGCAGCTACGGTTTGGTCCAGCTAGTCTCGTGGGTCGATAGGTTTGCAACCACAGTGGTAAATGAGCCTAGTTCTGAGATGTGCACTTCGGATCTGCATTCTGCAATGCATCACTTAACAAGATTAGAGTTCCAGAAATGCATTTTGTGAGTTTGTGGACCTATGCGGTACACCGCGACAAGTTCATGGATGATGGGTCGCCCATGGATATAACTCTTTTCTTGTTTACACAGCATTCATGGTCTTATACGCGGGGAGAATATGGAGCTGGGGCGCGATTCAGATACAGGTGGTCAGGTGCTTACTATTATCTCATTTTCCTATCTGCTTGTTTCAGTATGTCTTCATGCCTAGTGGTTTATGCCTGTTGCTAGTGGAGTCTGTGTATCTGGCCTTCCTCCTACTTGCTCCCTATAGTTTGCAGTATGTTACAATCATGTTCTAAATTGAACTAATTGGTTCAACAACTTGCAGGTGAAATATGTTGTAGAACTTGCTAGGGCTTTAGGTTCAACACCAGGAGTATACAGAGTGGATCTACTAACAAGGCAAATTTCTGCACCTGATGTTGATTGGAGTTATGGGGAACCTACTGAGATGCTCAGTCCAATAAGTTCAGAGAACTTTGGGCATGAGCTAGGCGAAAGCAGTGGTGCCTATATTGTCCGGATACCATTTGGACCAAGAGACAAATATATCCCTAAAGAGCATCTATGGCCTCACATCCAGGAATTTGTTGATGGCGCACTTGTCCATATCATGCAGATGTCCAAGGTTCTTGGAGAACAAATTGGTAGTGGGCAACCAGTATGGCCAGTTGTTATACATGGACACTATGCTGATGCTGGTGATTCTGCTGCTTTACTGTCTGGGGCACTCAATGTACCCATGGTATTCACTGGTCATTCTCTTGGCAGAGACAAGTTGGAGCAGATTTTGAAGCAAGGGCGTCAAACCAGGGATGAAATAAATGCAACCTATAAGATAATGCGTCGAATTGAGGCTGAGGAACTTTGCCTTGATGCATCTGAAATCATAATTACAAGCACCAGGCAAGAAATAGAACAACAATGGGGATTATATGATGGTTTTGATCTAACTATGGCTCGGAAACTCAGAGCAAGAATAAAACGTGGTGTGAGCTGCTTTGGTCGTTACATGCCCCGTATGATTGTATGTATATCTGCATCCACTGTCAGAGCACTTCAATTTTTCTAAATTAACTTTATTCTTTCTTTTTGTTATATTATCACGCACACCCTCCTGGATCAACATTCAAAGCACTTCAATTTTTGTTTATTTACTTCATTGATGTGTTTCATGTTGAATTATCAGGCAATACCTCCTGGCATGGAGTTTAGTCATATAGCACCACATGATGTTGATCAGGACAGTGAGGAAGGAAATGAAGATGGCTCAGGTTCACCGGATCCACCTATTTGGGCTGATGTATGTTTCTTTCTTTTATTTTCTCTCATAAGATAGCCAGAGTGAATATGCAGATGTGACACTGAGACCACTTTCTTTATTTACTGACTTCTATTTGGAACAATTCCAGATAATGCGGTTCTTCTCAAACCCCCGTAAGCCCATGATTCTTGCTCTTGCTCGTCCGGACCCGAAGAAGAATATCACTACTCTAGTCAAAGCATTTGGTGAACATCGTGAACTGAGAAATTTAGCAAATCTTGTATGTATACAATTCTTTGTTGTTTGGCTTATTTTGTGCACATTACTGATGTATGTGCTCAGTAATGGTAATTGTTTTTCCTGCAGACACTGATCATGGGCAATCGTGATGTCATTGATGAAATGTCAAGCACAAATGCAGCTGTTTTGACTTCAGTACTCAAGTTAATTGATAAATACGATCTATATGGACAAGTGGCATACCCCAAGCACCACAAGCAATTTGAAGTTCCTGATATTTATCGTTTAGCTGCAAGAACAAAAGTAACTGAGCCTTCTATTTTTTAATGCATTAAGATGTTTCAATGTGATGGGAGTGCTAGTGGATTCCATCTTATCTTCTTTGAGATTAGTTACCCTCTATCTCAAATTGCAAGTTGTTTTAGTTTTGTCCAAAGTCAAACTTGTTGAACTTTGACCAAATTTATAGAATATTATATTTTTTTCTCGAACAACGCAGGAGAGCTGCGTGTCATTTCATGAAGAAGAAGAAATAGTGCACAAAGGAGGGGGATTACTCCCTCCAAAAAAACACCCCATACACAATGGGAAAGAAAAATACACCACCACCCTGAGCACAGAAACAGACTCACTCCATTAGTGATCTAGAACGAGTGACCTAGCAAGGTGCTCATGCAACTTGGAGGACCCTGCCAAGCACCACATGGTACTCTCATTGGCAACTGATTGCAGTAGCACTTCAATGTTAGGTCTAGCACCCTCAAACACACAAGCATTCTGATGCTTCCATAATTCCCAAGCAACTAGGATGATTAGAGTATTGAGGCCCTTGCCCTTATTTTTTTGAACACTTTTAATAGTGCAACACCACCAGCAGGAGAAACTATCACTCATCTCTTGACGAGCAAGAGTCAGCAGGTCGAGCCTCTGGAAAATTAAAGCCCAAGCTTGCCTAGCGAACACACAAGAAATGAGGATGTGCTGGATATTTTCCTCCGCCTGGTCACAAAGCGGACGCCGCTGGATGAGGAAGCCCGCGCTTAGGAAGATGATTGGCTGTCTACCACCGATTTTTAATGGCCAACCAAATGAAGAATTTAAATCTCAAAGGTGCCCAGCTTTTCTAGATGTGCTTCCAAGGTGCAAACAGCAAACCTAATACTTCCCAGGAAGAAAGCTTACATAAGCCGACTTGCTGCTGTAAAGCCCAGAATTTGTTAGCTTCCACCTATGTTGATCGGGGACCTCTGGTTGTAAAACCAAACCATCGACCAGATCCTATATTCTCTTAGCACTTTCCCTGTAATATCCGCAACCCAGCCCCTATTGTCTAAGGCTTGAGCCACAGTACGTTGTTTCACTGCTTGTTTGGAGATCAGTTTACACAAATTAGGTTCTAGCTCAAATAATGTCTTGCCTTGCAACCATCTATTAGTCGAGAATTTAGTTGAAAACACGTTGCCAACTAGAGTTTCTGCAGCCACAATGAAGAGGGGCCTGGCATTTTGTGTCACTTGGATTGGCAGACCAGTCCATGAACATGATGCACCTGTTTTTTGTGCCCAAAGGCAGTGTTTCTAGGTTATCAATTCCAAGACCGCCATAGTATAGGGCGCTGGACAAGCTCCTTAGACACGAGACATGGAGAAGATCTCTCAAAGATGAAGCTCGACTTCAAGCAACTAGGATTTCTGAAAATAAGCGATCTGTTTTTCTCTCCTGGGTTGATTCTTGTGTTTAGTGGTTCTTTGTTTTTCTTCTTGTTCTAGCCTTGATAGGGCTTAGCTGAAGTGTTTTCCGTTTGTTTGGCTCAGTGTTTATTTTATTGTTTTAACAAAATCTAACAGTGGGCGCTTCCCTGCTGTTTTCCTGGTTAAAAAAAAAATGGAGTATTATTTTATCAAAAATCACTATCAGGCCGTGCAGGTGATAGTATGTCTAACTTGGCAGTGTTGATGACTAGTTTTTGATAATCTTATGTGTTATCTGATGAACTTTGGTGTTTGCTAGTATAATTCAATTTTATTTTTTGTAATTTTACTTTAAGAAATCTACTGATTGATTCTTGACTTTCACAACTAATGTTGAGTTTCAATTATTTTCAGGGAGTTTTTATCAATTGTGCATTCATTGAACCATTTGGACTCACCTTGATTGAGGTGGTTACTTTTTGCAATATTTCCTTTGCTTACTTACTTATGCCCATGTTAATGTTTGCTAGTTGGTATTTGATCTTTACTTCTTTTTTCCTTTCTAGGCTGCTGCTTATGGTCTACCCATGGTTGCCACCCGAAATGGTGGGCCTGTGGACATACATCGGGTATTGATGCACATGCTTTCTTTGTTACTGTGGGCAAATTTCCTGCTTGAGTTGTTAATGTAGTATGTATTTTCCATGTTTTGATTCCTTGGCTCAGGTTCTTGATAATGGAATTCTTGTTGACCCCCACAATCAAAATGAAATAGGTGAGGCACTTTATAAGCTTGTGTCAGATAAGCAATTGTGGACACGATGTCGCCAGAATGGTCTGAAAAACATCCATCAATTTTCGTGGCCTGAACATTGCAAGAACTATTTGGCACGTGTAGTCACTCTCAAGCCTAGACATCCCCGCTGGCAAAAGAATGATGTTGCAACTGAAATATCTGAAGCAGACTCACCTGAGGACTCTCTGAGGGATATCCATGACATATCACTTAACTTGAAGCTTTCCTTGGACAGTGAAAAATCAGGCAGCAAAGAAGGGAATTCAAATACTGTGAGAAGGCATTTGGAGGATGCAGTGCAAAAGTTGTCAGGTGTTAGTGACATCAAAAAGGATGGGCCAGGTGAGAATGGTAAGTGGCCATCATTGCGTAGGAGGAAGCACATCATTGTAATTGCTGTAGACTCTGTGCAAGATGCAGACTTTGTTCAGGTTATTAAAAGTATTTTTGAGGCTTCAAGCAATGAGAGATCAAATGGCTCTGTTGGTTTTGTATTGTCAACGGCTAGAGCAATATCAGAGATACATGCTTTGCTTATATCTGGAGGGATAGAAGCTAGTGACTTTGACGCCTTCATATGCAACAGTGGCAGTGATCTTTGTTATCCATCTTCAAACTCTGAGGACATGCTTAGCCCTGCTGAGCTCCCATTCATGATTGATCTTGATTATCACTCCCAAATTGAATATCGCTGGGGAGGAGAAGGTTTAAGGAAGACACTAATTCGTTGGGCGTCTGAGAAAAATAATGAAAGTGGACAAAAAATACTTGTTGAGGATGAAGAATGCTCATCCACTTACTGCATTTCATTTAAAGTGTCCAATACTGCAGCTGTATGTTTCTTAGTCTTGTTGTGCTCTGTCAAGTTATCCACTGACTTTTTTAAATATCTTCTATACATTATTGATGAGATAATATGTTTCACTTGTTTAGGCACCTCCTGTGAAGGAGATTAGGAGGACAATGAGAATTCAAGCACTGCGCTGCCATGTTTTGTACAGCCATGATGGTAGCAAGCTGAACGTAATTCCTGTTTTGGCTTCTCGCTCACAGGCTTTAAGGTCTGATTGTTACTTTAATGCTTCCCTTTCTTTCCACAAGCTTGTTCCTTAATTTGCATAAATTGTGGGTTGCCCTTGAACTTCCACAGTAATGTCCAAGGTTTGACCAACTTGTAATGTGGTCATCATGTGAATTTGAAATTAGTAGATTTATTATATATAATACTCCCTCTGTTCCAAATTATAAAATGGTTTGGCTTTTAGATTGCTTTTACTACTATGTATCTAGAAAAGCCAAACATCTTATAATTTGTAATGGAGCGATTATTCCATAACAAAATAATATATAGTTTTAATGATTACAAACATTGTATTATAGTTGAAATCAGTGCTGGAAGTAATATCGAAGAGTGTTTGATGTCCAAATGTCACACATTTGGCCCCACCGATGATGTGCCGGTGACATGAGCTAGAACAACCAGATCGAGATGTAAGGAACGGGAGAAGATCTCCTTTACCCATGATATTTTTTCAGGTAGCAAATTTGTTCATATTTCCCTTATAGACGCCTGGTCTTTAAGTACTCACACCAGCACTACACATAGACCCCAACCAATGGAACATCAACAACTCATGATACAAGCTCACAAGGCGTAATTGCTTCACACTGCTAGTTCCCGCGTCCTGAGCGACCCTCTGTTGTGACCTCTATCCCGCCTGCAGAGCTTGCCTGTCCCTGAGCAAGGATGGACCGAAACCTCTGTTGCAGGACATAGAGGTCTTCCCAGGTTGCTGACACCTCTGGCAGAGAAGCCCACTTGACCTACACTTGTGGAATTGCTTCAGTACCTATCTTGATGAGGCGCCGGTTGAGAATCGCTTCTGGTTGCAATGGTGTGGCTTCAAGATCAACCGCTTACAGCAACTCAGAATACACAGGTATAGTCCTGTTCTTGACAACCATTCACCCATCCAGGCACGATTGTCAAGAGTTTGAGCAACAGTCCTGTTCTTGACAACCGTTCTGGAGTCTTCTTGTGCAAGTTTGGAGCCACTTCTGCCATTGTTAGAACCGAATCTGCTCACCATTAACAACTATACACTCCATGCCACATTAAAGAGAGTTTGAGCATTCTGTGGTACTTACACTGACAACCTAGCCCATGGCTGTAGAGGATATGTCTTTTGTGCCCACACCCAACGGGTGTGTAAGGCATATCCCACCAGTTCAAGATTATGAATACCAAGGCCACCGAATTCCAGTGGACACTGCACTCTTTCGCAGGGCATCAGACAATTACCTCCATTGGCTAGTTCTTGGCCCTTCCATAGAGAGTCTCTGCGGCTGAGACTGAGGCTGATGTAGTACTGAGGACATTTGAGACTGATTATCTGAAGAATCGTCATTCAGAGAACTGGTTCACACTGTCAGCTGAGCCACTGCTTGACCTGTCGCCTCCTGCTTTGCCAAGAGTTGTTGCTCAACCGCGTATTGCTCCAGAGTCTTCATAGTATGATTTACTTTGTCCTGAAGTTCTTGCTGTGCTGTGCCAATGTTGAAGACTCGAGCAAAGAGAAGATTCAAACTGTCGAGGATGTGCTCCCAACATTCCTCATGATGACGCTCTGAACACTCTTGTTCAGACATTGCGTCGAGCATGAAGATCGTGTGTGCTGAAGGTTCAGGGGGAGCCATGATGGACTGACTGGAAGCTGACCAGAGGTGGAGTGGAATTGCAGGGTCGATTTCCTCATTAAGGTACGAAGGATATCAAGATGGGCAAACCAACCGCATTTCTCAGATCAAGGCCAACTGGATTTCAGAATCCAGACACGAAATGCGCCCGGAACCGAGTGAGAAACAGCGCAGTGCGTTGAACCGAGAAGAATCCCCAACACCCACACTGCCACCCAGCAGACCAAGAATACTGCCACCCACGCTGCCAGAATCCTGGTCTACCGTCGCCTGTGCAGCCAAAATTAATCCACCGCCATCTTCACTGCCAAATCCCCATAACTCGTGTCGTCAGGACCAAGATGACCGAGGATATGTCACCTCTTGATTACCAGCTATCACACCCTTGGCCGCCGCCAATGTTCTGGCAACATGAGCTAGAACAACCAGATCGAGATACGAGGAATGTGACATCTCCTTTACCTGTGAAATTGTTCACCTTCCTTACGGACGCCTGGCCTTTAAGCACTCGCACCAACATTGCACATAGGTCCTCACAACCAATGAAACATCCACACAAGTCTGATACACGCGCACAGAGACGCTGTTGATTCCCATTGCTAGTTCTTGGTCCTGAACGACCCCCTGGCGTGACACCAAAATGCCTTATCATTCAGTGACTACGTGTAATAAACTCTTCTATACTGAATGCAGACTGGTGAAAACTCAACTTGGTGTTATCGTTTCCTGTTTCCATCCTTTAATAGGTGTATCTGTGCTGTACATTATAATGTTATTTTCAATGATACATATCGCGTGAAAAAAATCTTAAGGCCTTGTTTGGATGTAGTCGGATTCACATCAATCCACATGTATTGAGGTGGATTGAAGTGAAATTTGAACTAAATTCCACCTTAATCCACACCAACACACATGGATTGAAGTGAATCCGACAACATCCAAACAAGGCCTAAAGTGGGAGCATGTAAGATTTATGGAACATGTTAGTCTATATGTGGTGTATGGACTGCTGGAGATGTATGGTGGTTACGCACATAAACAAAGGTCAAAAGAGATGTAGAAAGTACCAATATATTTGCTATCTAGTCTCATTTAAAATAATCATTTTGCAATTCTTAATTTATGACGTAATTCTCCACCAGAATGTCTGAAACAGCCTTTTGAGCAATGTAACCTTCACATATTCACATTTTTGTAGAATAAACTTTATCCCTGTATCTGTGTGTTTTTTCAGGGTGAGAAAAATTCCGAACAACAATTTTCTGATGGTGTTTGATCATTCGTTGATCATTTTTGCAGGTATTTGTATATCAGATGGGGGGTAGAGCTGTCAAACATCACTGTGGTTGTCGGTGAATGTGGTGACACAGATTATGAAGGACTACTTGGAGGCGTGCACAAAACTATCATACTCAAAGGCTCGTTCAATACTGCTCCAAACCAAGTCCATGCTAACAGAAGCTATTCATTCCAAGATGTTGTATCCCTTGAGAAACAAGGAATTGCTTCAATTGAGGGATATGGTCCAGACAATCTAAAATCAGCTCTAAGGCAATTTGGTATATCGAAAGACTAAATCTTTGATCTTGCTGGTCAGCAGAGGAATCAAACTAGGTATCTTGAGACAGTTTTACTACAATCTTTTTTTCTAATGTGGAGTGTTATTTCATGCCAGAGACCCACATTCGAAGTGCAAAGTTGAAATTACATGTGTGCTTCTGAAACTTAAAAGGAAGATACACAAAACGACACTTGTCTACAACTCTACATGGTTTTCCTCCCATTATAGTGCATCTTGCTTATCTAGCTAAACAGCATAGGTACGGTGTTGTTCACATTTTACATGGGAACTCTTTGCTTGGAATGTGGAACTTAACAGGAACTCACCCTGTCTGGTCTTGTTTGGTTTCAAATAAAACGGCCACAGCATGCAGGAGCCATCTGTTAACTCTGTTTCTTTGATGTCTCATGGCACAATTATTTGGCTGCTTAGTTGCTATATTCTAAACAAGATTCTATTCTTCGTGTATAATAGGATCGAGGAGAGTGGCAGGACTTCCCCTATGCCGTCGTACTGCACCTCGCCGAAAAATAGTGGGATTGCTATGCATGGTCCTTATTGTACACTAGAAAATTGGGGACACAAACTTGTGTCAGATTCTCCGTTGCAAAATTCAGTGATGGTGTTTTTGTAACTATACAAAAGTTGTGCCAGTTTCTCCGTTGTTGCAAGACTCAGTGATGGCGTTTTTGTAATTACACATCCCAATAAGACTGATGACTATGCAACCTGAGGGAAAATGACAATTTTCCTAGATCAAATATTTTCTATTGCAGTGCGGAGATCTGTTTGGCTGATGCCCAGTTTACTGAGTTTGTGTTTTAGCTTTCCATTATTTATTCTTTCCGCATTCTCTATTGGAACCTTGCTTCGTATTGTTTGTCGATCATCATCAACTTTAGCGTATACCTTCTGAGCAAAAAATGTTTATCATCAATTTTGAGAGGATAAGCTTTTGTGTAAACATGTATTTCTGGGAGATTTATTCGACGCCACTAATCAGCGAACATTCATCCAAAAAGAAACAAGTGAATAATGTTCAGATAATAAAATTTTCTTAAATAGGAAAGCATTCTTTTCAGTTTACATCTCTTTCTCTTTTTGACAACATAGGTTTGCTGAATCATACGCGTTGCAACATTATGCGCATATATCTTAGGCCCTGTTTGGTTGGATACGGTAAACTATGTATGAAGTATTAAATATAAACTATTTATAAAACTAAAAACATAACTAGAAAATAATTTATGAGATAAATCTTTTAAGCCTAATTAGTCCATGATTGGACAGTAATTGTCAAAATAAAAAAAATATTATAACTATTAAACTTTAACATCCTAACCAAACACCTCCTTAGATTGAATCAGATAGCATAACTTCGATGAATAACTGTTATGAATAACTTAACAGTGCTAACTTATTACTGCTCCCACATTCTCTTTTAGGTTTATCAGCCTTAACTTAGAAAATAGAATAGACAATATAACTTGGATGAATAATTTAACAGTGCTAACTTAGTAGTGCTCGTACATTCTCTTTTATGTTTCATTAGCCTCATATAACTTAGATAACTGAATTAGACAACATAACTTCGACTAATAACTTAATAGTGCTAACTTAGCAGTGCTTCCATATTCTCTTTTAGGTTCATCAGTCTTAACTTAGAAAACAGAATTGGAACTTAACATTACTAACTTAGCAGTGTTTAATTGCACCTTCTCTTTTATGTTTCATCAGCTTATTCTGTATAACTTGTATATACTGTAAGTTATTCTATATAACTTGTGCACATAACTTATATACAGAATTTGGACATTTGTGTAACTCGTGGAGATAGAAACATCTAGAAGAAGTAAAAAATTTAAAATAGTAATAGTAAAAAAGAACAGAACAAGAAAAAAAAATCTGGCCATTGTCCGCATGCCACGTAAGGGCCCAGACCTGCATGCACAAAATCGGCCGATTCAAGGACAGAAGAGTGTTGTCAAAAAAAAAAAGGACAGAAGAGAGAAGAAAAAAAAAAGAAAGGCACATCATGAGGAGATCCGATCACGTACGCACACACGGTCGTTCACTCACTCGTCGTTCGCTGTGCAAGAAACGAGTGAACGCTCGTGACATTGGATTTGGGAGATTCATTGTACCTATTGACGAAAAAATTGGGACGAAGTTAGGCCTTGTTTAGTTTTAGAAAAATTTTGGATTTCCCTACTGTAGTACTTTCGTTTGTTTGTGGTAAATATTATCCAATCATAGACTAACTAGAATCAAAAGATTCGTCTCGTGATTTACAGGTAAACTGCGTAATTAGTTTTTGTTTTCGTCTATATTTAATGCTTCATGCATGTACCGCAAGATTCGATGTGACGGAAAATCTTGAAAAATTTTAGAAACTAAAGCCTTAGTAAAATCAGTTAAGTTGGTAACAGGAATTAGCTGGCAGAATTGACTTAGTTTGTTCTTGAAATTAGCTTACTCGGATAATCCTTCGTGAGGATCTAATTAAGATCATGTTTAGTTGTACATGTATTTATTTCAATTATATTTCACTTTATATGTGTTGGAGTGATTTAGGGTAGAACTTAGTTTAATTTTTACCCTAATTTAGTTCTATGTATTCAGAATTATGGATTGAGATAGATACATGTACACCTAAATAAGCCCTAAAATAGTTTTGAGAACTATCTAAAGTGTGTTTGGTTGAGCTATGATTTCGAATAGTTATTGCGAGTTGTGAGCAGTGAAAAAACTGCTGTGTGTCGTGAGCACATGCATGTCGATTGTGACCTTATATGTCAATCACTCAATACATATTTCTTTGTTATATGCGAATAATAGTTTGGATTTTAAAATTAGTTTTTTTTT
>Ga0182004_10002222_pt1 | contig 14950 bp, 12 predicted proteins | sample Sormic07211540_1_FD_120479 | JGI IMG/M metagenome (GOLD analysis project Ga0182004, IMG submission 120479) | Endophyte microbial communities from Sorghum bicolor roots, Mead, Nebraska, USA - 072115-40_1 MetaG | ecosystem: Host-associated > Plants > Roots > Unclassified | place: USA: Nebraska...
AGGAGGGCCATGTCTCGAGCTTCCTCGAGTTGGTCGACCGCATTCTCTCGAGTCTCCTTATTTGATTGCTCGTTGTATGCTTTGAGTCGAGGGGATCCATACTCGAGGTCCGTTGGGAGCACGGCCTCAGAGCCATAGACCATGAAGAACGGAGTGTATTTTGTGGCCCTGCTTGGCATAGTCCTTAAGCTCCATAGGACCGAGGAAAGCTCCTCGACCCATTTCTTGCCGAATTTCTTCAAGTGGTTGTAGATCCTCGGTTTGAGCCCCTGCAAAATCATGCCGTTGGCACGCTCGACCCAGCCGTTAGTTCGAGGGTGGGCCACTGCAGACCAGTTCACACGGATGTGATGCCGATCGCAGAAGTCCAAGAACTTTTTGCTGGTGAACTGAGTGCCGTTGTCGGTGATGATGACGTTGGGAATCCCGAACCGGTGGACGATGTCGGTGAAGAAGAGGACGGCTTGCTCGGAGTGCATATTTATGACGGGTCGAGCCTCGATCCATTTGGAGAATTTGTCGATGGCAACCAACAGATGGGTGTACCCCCCTACTGCCTTCTATAGAGGTCGTACTAAGTCGAGCCCCCACACGGCAAACGGCCACGTGATGGGGATCATCTGGAGAGCGTGGGCGGGTAGATGCGTCTGCTTGGCGTAGAATTGGCACCCATAGCACGAGCGCACGAGCTCGATGGCGTCAGCTACGGCCGTTGGCCAATAGAAGCCTTGTCGGAAAGCGTTCCCTACGAGGGTCTGTGGAGCAGCATGGTGGCCACAAGCCCCCGAGTATAGATCCTCGAGGAGTTTTTGGCCTTCTTCTATGGTGATGCAACGTTGCAAGATCCCTGTCGGGCTTCGTCGGTATAGCTCGTTGCCATCGCCGTAGATTACATATGATTTGGCCCGTCGAGCGATACGGCGGGCCTCGGATCGTTCTTCTGGTAATTCGCAACGAATTAGGCAGTCGAGGAACGGCGTGCACCAGTGAAACGGTCGACTGGGCCGTTGTTCCACCTCCATTACCTCGGCTGCCGCTAGTAGCGCCTCAATGGTGTCCGTTTGATGGCTGGGGCGGCTTTGACACCAGCCCCCGAGCCCAAGTCGACGGATGGCTCGTGTAGATCTCTCGAGAATGCGTCGGGTGGGATCGTGCCTCGAGTCGACGCGATCTTAGCGAGTTCGTCGGCTGCCTCGTTGTATCGACGGGCAATGTGGACGAGCTCGAGGCCGTGGAACTTATCCTCGAGTCGACGGACCTCCTTGCAGTACGCCTCCATTTTTGGGTCATGGCAGTTTCAGGCCTTCATCACTTGGTCGATGACGAGCTGGGAGTCGCCTCGAACGTCCAGGCGTCGGACTCCGAGCTCGATGGCGATCTTCAGACCGTTGACAAGAGCCTCGTACTCCACGACGTTTTTGGAAGTGGCGAAATGTATCCTGATGACATACCTCATATGAACTCCCAGGGGCGAGATGAAAAGCAGGCCCACCCCAGCTCCCGTCTTCATGAGAGACCCGTCGAAGTACATCGTCCACAGCTCCGCCTGAACTTGAGCTGGGGGAGCTAGGAGTCCGTCCATTCCACAACGAAATCCACCAGAGCTTGAAACTTGATGGCTTTACGAGGCGCATAAGTGAGGGTCCCACTCATGAGCTCGATCGACCACTTGGCGATTCTTCCCGTGGCCTCCCGACTTTGGATGATCTCACCCAAAGGGAAAGATGAGACCACCGTGATAGGGTGGCCGAGGAAGTAATGTCGCAGCTTGCGTCGGGCGAGGATCACGGCGTATATTAGCTTCTGGATTTGCTGGTACCGTGCCTTGGTCTTTGAGAGCACCTCGCTGATGAAATAGACCGGCCTCTGGACTGGCAGCGCATGCCCCTCCTCCTGCCTCTCGACCACTACTGCCGCACTGATGACCTAGGTCGTCGAGGCAACGTACAGAAGCAGAGGTTTTGTGGGTTGAGGTGGGACCAGGACCGGGGTAGAGGTCAGTGTTTTCTTCAAGTTATCGATGGCATCTTAAGCTTCGGGGGTCCAAGAGAAACGCTCGGCTTTTTTCAAGAGCCGATACAGTGGCAATGTCTTTTCTCCCAACCTCAGGATAAAATGACTTAGCGCCGCCAAACATCCCATGACCTTTTGCACTCCCTTGATGTCTCGGATCGGCCACATTCTCGTGATGGCCGAGACTTTCTCGGGATTGGCCTCGGCGCCACGTTGGGAGACTATGTATCCCAGGAGCATGCCTCGAGGGACACCAAAGACGCACTTCTCGGGGTTGAGCTTGATCTTGTTGGCGCATAAGCAGCTGAAAGCGATCTCGAGGTCCTGAATCAGGTCTCCTCGTTGCTTTGACTTGACGACAATGTCGTCGACGTATGCCTCGACTGTCGACCCTATATGTTTGCCAAACACGTGGAGCATGCACCATTGGTATGTTGCTCCCGCGTTTCGAAGCCCGAACGACATGGTTACATAACAATACATCCCAAAAGGCATGATGAAAGACGTCGCGAGCTGGTCGGACTCTTTCATTTTTATTTGATGGTAACCAGAATACGCATCAAGGAAAGAAAGGGTTTCACATCCCGCAGTAGAATCAACAATTTGATCGATACGTGGTAATTGAAAAGGAACATTCGGACATGCTTTATTTAAACTCGTATAATCGACACACATCCTCATTTTCCCATTCTTTTTCTTAACTAGTATAGGATTTGCTAACCAGTCAGGATGGTGAACCTCCTTGATGAATCTGGCCGTCAAAAGCTTGTGGATTTCCTCGCCAATGGTCTTGCATTTCTCCTTGTCGAAGCGACGCAACCGTTGTTTCACTTGCTTGGAACCGGCTCGAATTTCCAAGGATTGCTCGGCGACTTCCCTCGGTATGCCATGCATGTCCGAGGGACTCCATGCAAACATGTCGGCGTTTGCACAGAGAAAGTCGACGAGCACGGCTTCCTATTTGGGGTCGAGGTCGGCGCTGATCGTCAGCACCTTGCCGTCAAAGCCGTTGGGGTCGAGCGGGATCTTCTTTGTTCCTTCTGCCGGCTCGAAACTGCCCGCGTGGCCCTTGGGCTCTGGAGCCTCTGCGGCCAGGGCCTCGAGCTTCAAGGTGAGCTTGGTGGAGCTCTCGACAGCTTCCCCGTACTCGACGCATTCGACGTCGCACTCATACGCGTGCTCGTAGGAGGAGCTAACAGTGATGACGCCCTTGGGTCCGGGCATCTTCAGCTTCAAGTCGGTGTAGTTGGGGATAGCCATGAATTTAGCGTAGCCCGGGCGCCCGATGATGGCGTGGTACATGCCTCGGAACCCCACCACCTCAAAGGTGAGGGTCTCCTTTCTGAAATTGGCTGTCGTGCCAAAGCAGACCGGCAGGTCGATTCGTCCTACCGGCAATGCTTTCTTTCCTGGCACGACACCATGGAATCCACCGGCGCTTGGTTGGAGCTGCGCTCTGTTGATGCCGAGAAGGTCGAGGGTCTCGAGGTAGGTGATGTTCAGGCTGCTGCCACCGTCCATTAGCACCTTTGAGAGTCTGGTGTTGACGATGATGGGGTCGACGACGAGCGAGTAGACGCCAGGGGCGACTACCTTGTCGGGGTGGTCGTCTCGATCGAAGGTGATGGGGGTGCTTGACCAGCTGAGGTACTGGGGCACCGCCATCCTTGCCGCGAAGACCTCACGGCCTTCCCTCTTGTGTTGCCTTGCGGTCAACTGCATCGAGGGCCCACCATAGATCATGTAGCAGTCGTGGACAGCAGGGAAACCTTTGTCGTCCTTGTCCCCCTTGTCGCCGTTCTTCTCTTTCTTTGGGTCGTCACGGGCATCCTTCTTGAGCCCCAGGCTGTCAAAGTGCTTTTTCAGCATACGGCAGTCTTCGAGCTTGTGGTTTGCCCCTCCCTTATGGTAAGGGCAGGGCTCCTTTAGCATCTTGTCGAAGATGGCCCCCTCTGGGGGACCTCGAGGCCTTTTGCGCTCCATGGCAGCGACGAGATCGTCGTCGAGGTCCTCCCGCTGGAATAGCCGTGTTTTCTTCTTCTTCTTCTTGTTCTTCTTGGGTCCTCGACTGGGGCCCTCATCATCTTCAGCTGACGGCTTGCCTTTCTTTCCCTCGTAGCTGAAGAAGGCGCCGACCGCTTCTTCCCCTATAGCGTAGTTCGCCACTACGTCCATCAGCTCGTCGACGGTCTGAGGACGATTCCTGCCTAATTCCCGCACCAAATCTCTACTGGTGGTGCCTGAGACAAAGGCCAGGATGACATCGTGGTTGGGGATGTGTGGCAGCTCGGTGCGCTGCTTCGAGAAGCGTCGTGCATACTCTCGGAGAGTTTCTCCCGACTTTTGCTTGCATTTGCTGAGGTCCCACGAGTTGCCGGGTCGTATGTAGGTTCCTTTGAAGTTACCATCGAACACACTGACCAAATCGACCCAATCGTAGATCTGGTTGGCCGGGAGCTCCTCGAGCCATCCGCAGGCGGTGTCGGAGAGGAAGAGTGGCAGCTGTCGGATGATGGCTCGACCGTCCCCTCGAGCACCACCCAGCGGACAGGCTAGCCTAAAATCTACCAGCCATAGCTCTGGCTTTGTTTTGCCGTTGTATTTTGCAATGCTGGTCGGGGGTCGGAACGGGCTGGGCAGCGGCTTGCTGCGGATTGCCCTGCTGAACACAAGAGGGCCTGGTGGTTCCGGGGCCATCCGGTCCTCGTCGCTGTCATATCTCCCACCGCGGTGGGCGCTGTAACCGCGCTCTTCTGCGTCCCCATACCGACGGCGACGATTCTCATCGATGTCGCGTCGTGCGTCGTGTCGTCGTTGGTTGTCGACGGGTTGGACGAGCGTGGTCTTTTTCCCTCGAGGGGGCGGCTGCTGATGGACTGACACCTCCTTTTCGTTGTGGGCCGGCTCATCGCGCTTTTCTATGGCCGCTCCTCAACGTCGAGAGGCCGAGCTCTCGGCCTGCTGAACCGCTGCCACCTGGAGCAGAGTCTGCACCTCGTCTCGAATGCGTCGCGCTTGGGAGTTCGACGGTTTGGGCATATTACGCAGCTGCATTGTCGCCGCCACGACGTTCTGGACGGCTCGAGGGAAACAGCTGACGGGCTGCTCAAGCTCTCCGTCTCCGACGATCTGCCTATGTACCTCTCAAGCCCGTCTGCGGACACTTCCGCCAGGCGGGTAAGGCAGGTCCTGCTCGAGGATCTGTTCAAGCAGGACAAGGCGCTCGCAATCCTCGTCGAGCTTTGCTTTTGAGCTCGTGTAGCTGCGGAATTTGCGCGGCTCTGTCTTCTTGTGGAGGGGGTCGACTTGACCGTCGTTCCCAGGCGTCCTGGGGTCTTCCCTTGCTGCAGGGGCTCGACCGCCAGCAACAGCGTCTTGTGTCTCGTCGGTGGTTTCCACCGCCCCATCGATATGGAAGCATTCCCTAGTAGGGTCGTAGCTGTCGGTCTCAGAGTCAGAGTCTGGCTCGGCGGTGTAAAAACATCAACATCCCTCCTCCAACAGCCGTTGCCTGAGTGAGGTGATCGTGTACCGCCCAGGACCTAGGCGGCGAAGGCCTCATACCTGAGAGAAATCCGGCTGCTCGGACATTCGTTGTTGTGCTCCCATGTCACGTGGGAGGACCATTGGTCTCTCCACGTACGTTTGGGCATTCGGACAAATCGCCGTGGCAACCGATGCCGCGGCGTTGTCCAAGCCGAACGGCAACGCTCTTCTTGGGGCGAATAGCCCATGTGGAAGTAGCGTTGCGGCGGGCGAGAGCGCGCTGGGCGCGCTTTCTCCCGTTGTCGTCGCGTGATCCTTGTGGCGTCGGGCCGTCATACCCACGGTTTCAGCGCGCGGGGCTGTCGGCTCCTGTGTCACCTCCTGCCTGGCATGAACTGTCGGTCATGAAGAGGTAGAGGGGTGATGGCGGCGCTGCCCACGCCTCTTCTTGGGCGAGGAGGCGTGGTGGCGAGGATGTCTCGGAGGCCTCAATCGTGCTTGCGTAACGCGGACTCCTCCCGGTCCGTTGACCGAGAGCAGGATCATGTCGTAGCCGGAGCCAGTAGACATGAACTCGAGGCTCCCGAACCAAATCACCGTGGAGCACGGAATCAGCGAAACGAGAGTGGCCATCTGGAAAGGAATGGGAAATTGGTGAAAAAACACGCAGGACCCCTACCTGGCGTGCCAACTGTCGGTGTTTTCCCCCGGGGGATCACACCAACGAGTAAAACTTGTATGCGTGCTCCCTTTTCCAAATGGTGATGCAAAAAGACACAAAGGTTTATCCTGGTTCAGGCAAGAGAAGGCCCTACGTCCAGCGGGGGGGGAGAGCTTGTATTATTCTGCACCTAAGTGCTTGTACAGGGTTGAATACAAGCGTGGTATGAATGGAGACGGAGTGGGTTTGCTCTACTACGTATGGCTTGTGTGTTGTCTTGTATCGCGTGTCCCGGGCCTCCCCTTTTATAGTTCCAAGGAGACGCCTAGGGTACATGTATAGGAGATAGAGTAGGGGTCGATAGAGGTATGGCGCGCTGACCTACTCGAGGTTTCCGTACAGGCGTGGCCTCGAGCCATCCTGTCTGGGTACTTTGGTGATGATTACGCGTGCCCCTGAATCCTGCTCCTGTGCGCCGTCCTGGACTGGTTCATATGTCGCACGCTTGTACGTCGTGGTAGCAGCTACGTCGGAGTGGTTGAAGTGCGGTCAGTCGACGCCCGACCCTTTCTCAGGAAGGAAATATGCTTACTCGAGGGTTAGATGTCGTATAATGCCTTGCTAGCTAGAGCGCTGACCTTGGGCATCTCGAGGGGGGTCTTGATTAGACATCCCGACCCATTCCCTGCGACCTGCCACGCTCTGGCTTAATTGGTGGGGAAGGCTGTAAAAAGAACGACGGGATGGATACCTGTTCCCTATCACGCTTCCCATGACTGACGGGTCAGGTGAGAATGCGCCAGGCGCATTAAATGCCCTGGTCCCCGTGCCCGCGTCAGGCGGCGTCCTTGCGCTCGACACCTTCCGATTTGCCACTACAAGACATATGTGGTTTTTTGACATTCTATTTATGTCAAAATATATGAAATTATTGTCACAACTTAAGGTTTATGACATTCAGTTGACGAAAATTGAAACGTCAAAAAACCAGCATCACAAAGTGATCATGTGACGTTTGTATAATCATTGTCACAAGGTTATGACAATGGTTTATTGTCACAAGTTCTTGTACCATGCCATGTAGGCAAGTGACATGGCACGTCAAAAAATGTCATAAAATTAAAATATGTTAAGGCCTGTTAAGGCCCGTATGAATGGTAGGCTTATAGTGGGCTAAAAAAAAGCAGCCCACTTATTTGGTACGTTTTGGCCTATTTAGCTTTTTAATATTTTTATTTTCAGCTCATTTTTGGCTTATTTAGCTTTTTAATATTTTTATTTGCTGTTGTGTCCAGCAGCAAAGCATCAGGCCATTTTAGCTTTCGGTCCAGCATCAAAGCAATTTTTGTCTGGAACTCATAAACAGCCACAAAGAATCAAATTGAAATCACCAGCGTCCATATTAATATATTCAGATACATAATTTATATATCGCGTCATATTTGACATGGTCTTATACATATACATATTTATATACTCATAGAAACTCTCACAGCAGCAAGGAGTAAAACACCTGCACCCAATTACTAAATCTCTTCCAATACCACTACCTATATATGATGACACCTGCAGCAATCTTCCATCATTTCACATACAAGTTCCAACACAGGAAGATATGAGATCTGGAAACATGTCTGAATGTCCAACACCCACAGGCTCATGTTCCTGCATTGTTACAGTAAGAAGAAAATTAGAAGTGAACTACCAAAAATTTTAGAAGTAACTACCAATAGAGCTATAGTTTTAGGTCACAGCTTTATTATTCAACCAGCACTAGGGTGACTTCAGTTCTCAGTTACAGGTTTCAGGAAAGAATGCAAATGTGAGATTATTTTATTGTTGACTAAGAATATCAGGTTTCACTGAAGAATGGTTGCAAATGGAACTACAGTGCAAAAAAAATGAAAATGCAGTGCAACAGGTGATCAGGTAAATAGCTGTCAAATAAACAAAATATTACATAAGAGCATCTACCATTAAAATAAATAGATGCAACAAACTCCACTGACCATTGGAAACAGTAAGTGTAGAGATGCAGTTCATGGGATGCAAAAATACAGACATACAAGGCACATGCCTATAGCAGTGATAATGACTGACTGAAACAGAATATCACAAGCCTCGAGTCTAAACAACTCAGTGACAATGACTGACTAATCAAACAATAACACAAATAGTTGCTATTTGGAATTGGAAAAAATAAACTTCCCTGTAATATCCCCAATCTAGTGAGCCTGTAAATAAGTAGCTTCTGTCATGCTAATCGCTTGAACTGTATGCTCTCTTACTGAAACTGAACTGCAAGAACAAAAACAAACACATTAGAATTTGGTAGGGGAAAAAAAGAAGCAAACACAAACAAGGCCAAGCAGGAGGAACAGCTCGTGGACCTCCCCAAGTTGGGGATGGTATGCGTAAAGGAGGCCAGCCCTTGGATCTCAGCTCGACCGCCGCCCCCACCAGAAGCAACTCTAGATACGAGCTCAGGTAGCTCATGTCTAGTACTTGTGCTCCCGCCGTCACCGGGTCCGTGCGACGCCGATGCGCCACCCTCGAGATGTGAGCCCATGTTGTTCCTGGCGCCGCCGCTCCGGTGATGAGCCCAAGCACCGATGAAGGGATCCCTCACTACTTCAGGAAGGACCAAAGGATCCACCCACACCAGATCTCCGCCCGCTCGCATCGCATCGGAAGATGGCGGCGCTCGCTTCGCCTGGTGTCGCTGCCTTTCGCCTACCTGCTCTCTCCCAGTGGCAACCGCATGTCAAAAATGGAAGAGAAGGGAAAGGAGTAAATCAGTTTAGGGTTTGGGGAGGCCGACGGCTGGACCTAGTTTTGTTCTGGGTAGGATAAATTTTGGTCGTTCGATTCACATCAAGGGCTCAGACCTCAGATCATACACAGCCATGACAAGTCTGCGTGTTTCAGTGTCCCAAAAACAAAATTGAGGCCCAAGCCCAGGTTGGGAGCCTAGAAACCCAGAATTTGGCCCAAAAAAAATTTTGAATTAAGAAATATAAAAACTTTGAATCAAATTTTATAATATTAAATGGACTCAAATTAAAAATTTATCAAAAAAAAAGTTGCAGAACTAATCTCGATCTATGACATTTATTTTTTTCATTTCTCCATGAGAGTGGAGACAAGCATGCGTCAGGCATCCAGAGTGGCGTGTGTGTTTTTTATTTTTTTTATTTTCTTTTCTTCCTTTTTATATATGGATATATGAATTTATATCTCTATTAGTTTTTATCTCTCCGCTTCGCTTTTCTACATATCTTTTTCATATCACAATCTTTTTAAGTTTATGTTTAAAAATGAACAACTACACACATGATTAAAAATATTAAATGTTTCTTTATGTGTTATTTTTTTAAACAATGCATGCATACATTTTTTTATTGCATCCCACTTTACATCTTAAATGACCAACTGTCCATCAGTGCTTTAGTATTTTTAGCGACCCTTCACATCACAAGGTTGCCAATTTTGTCTATATTTTTTGATGTGGTGATTAGGCTATGTACAATAAAACCCCACAATTAACAATGTGCGATGTGAAACATAGACAATATGGGATGAAATATGTTGGACAAATAATGAAAATAAAAAACTATATGGATCAACCCAACCACGTGGCGGTTGAACATGACAACATGGAGAACAACATTTAAAGAGACAATAAAATAATTTTTGACGCACAAACTATGTCATAGGTTGATGGCATTTGAAAATTAGTCTTTGTGACACACAAAGTGCCTCCGTGACGTAGAAAATATTGTCATTAGATGAAATTGGACAAGTTATATGACATTTTTTGTGACATACAACTTTTTATTATCATTAAGACGTGGTGCCTAAAATGTAATGTCATAAACCGGATGATATAATGACATTATCACCTATTGTCATACTAAATACGTCAAAAAACCACACATTTCTTGTAGTGTGCTCGAGCCTGTTTCCGTATTCGACGGTAGCCGGCGCTCGAGCCCTGGTCGATTCGCAGGACGCTCTTTCCGTGTTCGAGGCTACGGTCGTCGAGGACCGTGCGTATAGCTGGTTAGAGCATCGAGTTGAAAGCCATGATTTGCGTACGGATACCCTCAATATGCACATCAGTTTGGGTACCCCTCACTGGTATCCTCGACATTCATCATGGAAGGTAAGCCAAAGACTTCGATTGGTTGGTTTCACGTCGGGGTTGCGACGTACTCCTGGTGGAGCGAGCGCCATCTACCCCAGATTGAGCTTCTAGCGGGTAATCCAAGTGAGAACCTGTGCCCCGTTCGAGGGGGTCAGCTGTAGCCCGGAGGCGTTCTCATAAAGCGGGGTTGACGTGGTCGGGGTTACTAGTCTCGTTCGATAGAGTCTAGCGGCTCGATGCCTCCCTTCGGGGGGGTTCCTCTCGACCGTCTTGTCCTCGCCTTGGACATCCCCAGCGAGTTCTCGAGGCGGGCCTCGTTTTTCGACCACTCGTTGGGCATCCCAGACTCTGGTACTCGAGATCGGCTGTCGAACATATTCGGTGGGTCAGCCCGCGACCTCTCGAGATTTTCTCCATAACGAATGCGTACCTTAGCTTACAGGGGAAGGAAAAGGTCACGGCGGTTCGCCTTTTTGCCCGTTGGGCGTGCCTTTTCAGGCGGGAGCCGTTGCGGCACTGCAGTGGCATGAAATTCGTAGCGTCTCGTCTGTGAGAGAGATAAGGACCGTTAGGCGGCGCATTTACTAGGGGAGTTACGGTATCTGTCGGATCTGTCCGTTGGTGGTCAGCCGTCTATAAATATCCTTGGGTCTCCCCACCGTCACTCCTTCCGCCTTCCGCCCCTGTTATTGCCTCTGCCTCCTTGCCATCTCATGCGCACGCACCCTCGAGAAGTAGCAGAGTCGCTCTCCTTCCTCCTGAAGATGCCGGTGAGACTCATCGCCGCCGATGACTGGCACCCGTCGTCGTTGACGGAGCGCTGGCTGCTAGAGCTCGAGAAGGAAGGGCTTCTGTGCCCTCACACTTCGTCGTCGCGGCCAGAGTGGATCGCGCCGGTGGAGGACCACCGGGAACCAAGATCACCCAGAGGATATGTGGTATCCTTCGCCAAATTCCACCGTCACGGTCTGGGCTCTCCTCCGAGCCGCTTTATGCGGGCGCTCTGCCACCATTACGGTGTGGAGCTTCAACATTTTTTGCCAAATGCCATCACCGCCACGGTGGTTTTTGCGGCGGTGTGTGAGGGCTATCTCGGGATGATGCCGCACTAGGACCTGTGGCTCCACTTGTATCGGGGCGAGCTCTTCCACGCCCCTAGTGGAACCACAGGGGTGAGGAAGCCGGTGCGGGCCGGGTGTTTCAACCTGGTGCTCAAGATCGGCAAGTCGGAGAAGTCGCGAGAGTACATCACGGTGGGGTTGACGTCGAACCACGCCGGGTGGGACTCCCAATGGTTCTACCTGCAGAACAACGATGACCTCCTCCCTGCCTACATCGGGTGCTTGATCTCGGCTCGATCCCATCCTCAACGCCCTGAGGAAGCTGCGCGAGGAGGGCTTGACGGCTGCGCTTGTTCTCTTAGCTGTCCATCACCGGAGGATCCTCCCGTTGATGTCTCGACCGCTGAGGATGGACGAGATGGGTCCCGGCGTTTCATCCCGGGATCTCGAGGCATGCCGATGTCCAACGAGGCCCCTGCGGACGATGAGGTTGCACCTAGAGTCAGGGCGGTCGTTGCAGGCAACTTTCAGCCTGAGCATGTCAACAGCTTCCCTATGAGGCCCGACAAGGGGTCGATTGACCTGGTAAGTCCTTTTCCCACTTATGGCTTCCATTCTTGATTTTGCAAGGTCCTTCTTAAGACTTATCTTCGCTTGTGTAGGGATCGATCGACGCTCGATCCTCGAAGCCTCCAGTAATGGAGGATGAAGTCGATCGCGACAAGCGGCGCGAGTCTGCGGAAAAGCAAAAGTCCGCAAAGGACTTTGAAAAAAGAAGGAAAAGAAGAAGAATCTCGAGCGACAAGTGCTGGAGACATGTCGGGCGAACTTTCAGCCTGAGCATGTCAACAGCGACGGCAACGAGGGCGACGACGGCAGCGACGATTCTGAGGGTATGGCGACCCGTCTCGACAGAATCCTCGAGGGCCCACCTCAAGCCGACGTCGTCGTCCCACGGACGGGAGCCCCTAAGGGGCATCGAGTGGGTCCCGCGATGGCCAGCGGGGGGAGTCCACTCTGCGCCATTCTCGCGCCGACACCCCTCCCGTGCCTACACAAGGTCGGACCGTCCCCCCACCCCAACCTCCTCCCGCGTCTAAGGCGGGCCATCGGGTTAAGTCTCTAGCGACGGGGCCGCTGACCCGTGGCCGCGCCGCGGCCTCTAGTAAGGGGGAAATAAGTCATAGGAGCACTAGTCTTGGCGCTCACCAGGCGGGAGACGACGAGCCGAGGCCTGCGCCCGCTCGTGCGGGGCCTGGAGCCTCGACGCGGGGTGGCTCGAGGCCTGCTAGTCGAGGTGCCGGCAGGCGGGTCGCTCTTTCTGTGGGGTAAGATCTTAAGGTCGTGATTCTTGTCTTCCGATGTCTTTGCATTTTCTCGGGCTATGGTCTTTACTATGTTATTCCCCTTTCCTCAGGTTGAAGCGGCCGCTTGAACAGGCCCAACCCTCGATGGCCAAGAAGCTCAAGGTGGGGGCGGCTCCCAAAGATTCAGGTTAGCGTTTCATTCTTCTCTCAATATTGCTAGAGTCGTGTGACCCTTATGTCGATCTTCATAGCGACTGACTTTTCGTTTTCGAGCGCTTACAGGCTCCTCCGATCCTCGGCCGTCGACGGGTGTCGAGAGTACCTAGCCTCGTCAATTGGTGGGAGAGACCACCCCACCGTCACCTAATTGGGTCGAGGCGCATCGCCCTCAAGAGCAGGAGGGAGCCCCGAGCCCCCCGATCTGGGGGTGAGGGGGATCCTATCACTATTAGTGACGGGTCCGGTGGTGATAGGCTCTCGAAGGGCGCCCGCTCCATGGATGAGGAGGTCAAGGCTTCCCCAGTCGCGAAGCGGACGCCTTCGCCCATCGGGCTCCACTCCGTCAAGGAGAAGAGGAAGAAGGAAGAGGAAGAGCACGAGCGGGAGTCACAACAGCAGCTGCAGGAGGGGCGGCAACAGCTACAGTAGGAAGGAGAAGAAGGAGAGGAGGGGCGGCGGCAACAAGGAGACTGGCTCGAAGAGCTGCTGGAGCAAGACCGGCAGCAGGAGCTGCGGGAACTCTAGAGGCAGTAGCAACAAGAGAGTCAGCAGTTAGAAGAACTGCTCGAGCCACCGCCATGAATCCCGCCCTAGCCAGTGCCACTGTCACCATAGAGGCCTAAGACCGGGGAGGAGGGTCTGCCAGTTTATGGTTCGCCGCCCCCGCGTGGCTCCGTCGTAGAGCGCCTGCTTCTATCCCGGCTGAGCTAGGGCGAGAGGATGGAGTGGTGGCGCTTGCTTGCTCCATGCGCACCCCAGCGGACCCTCTGTCAGAAATCAAGGGCATGATCTACGGAATCGAGGGGATCGCCCCTGGATTTCTCCGAGAACGACGACCGTGGGAGGATACCAATGCCGCCGGGGAGGACGAAGCCGGGACATCGGGCGGCGGTGGTGCCGGTGAGACCGGGACCTAGAGGATAGTAGATGACGACGGGCGATTCCCCTCCCTCATTGACCTGTTTTTGCGTCATGGGGGGTCGCTCGAGACTGTCCAAGAGCTCATCCGGGGCGTCAAGGCACGCACGAAGGAGGAGATGGACAACTGGGGCCCCGGTCGGATCCGCATTCGGGCCTCCACCGACCCATCCGAGCCTAACATCTTTATGGATGATCGGAAGGAGGCCGAGAAGTGGGAACATCTCGAGGAGCTTTGCCTCTGGATGAAGCACGTGGTGGGGCTCCTGTCTGACATCGTCAACAACAGGCTCGGTCCGGCTTATTTCGTAAGTGTCTTGGGACCTTAGCTACCTTAGGGTGTTTGGTTTTGTATTCTTACTTGCTCAACTACTGGCTCGCAGGATCTGAAAGAGACCTCCCGTTTGAAGTCGGGTTTCATTCATGCAACGAGGGGTGGCTGGGAGTAGCTTCCTCTTCTCAAGGACCAACTCCTGGAGTCGCCGGAGAAGCTCCTCGAAGCTTACATAGAGCTTCTTGCGCTCGAGGAGGAGAAAAAGGGGAGGGAGGCTGCCCTGGCCGGAGCTCGGGAGGCCTCGAGGAAGGCAATGGAACAGGCCATGCAGCTGAGGGCGCGGACCATGTTGGTCGAGGAGGCTGCGTCCATGGCCCGAGAAGAGGCCATATATTATAACGACGCAGCCGCCGATCTTGAGAAAGAGAATGCCTCATCAAGGCTGACCTTGCCTCTGCCCGAGATGCCTTCCAAGAGATGAAGGTGGAGTGCGTGAAGGGTGTTGACGGTCCTTAATGCTCACATTTAACCATCAACTAATCATAGAAAAGGATCCAAATACAACCAACACCTAGACTTAGGGTTTTATATGACAGAATTCCACGAGTTTTGGTGTTTGTCTCTTTCTGCAGGGGGTTATCAGGAAATATGGAGGAAAGGCCCACATGTCGGGTTTACATAGAGATATTAATGTGCCGCGCAATTTTCTATCATCTAGAAGACTCCAGAAGCCACGGGACTGAAGCGGAGGCCGAGAGGACCTAGGGACAGGGCGCCCGCCCACCTTTCCTGGGCGCCCGCCCTCAGCCAGAGTCCAATCAGGACTCTCTTTCGGGGTATTGCTCCACCGACCTAAAGGATCAA
>Ga0182004_10002223_pt1 | contig 14950 bp, 15 predicted proteins | sample Sormic07211540_1_FD_120479 | JGI IMG/M metagenome (GOLD analysis project Ga0182004, IMG submission 120479) | Endophyte microbial communities from Sorghum bicolor roots, Mead, Nebraska, USA - 072115-40_1 MetaG | ecosystem: Host-associated > Plants > Roots > Unclassified | place: USA: Nebraska...
AAATGACTTTTTAGCCACTTGATGATTTATATATAAGTGATTGTAATGCCCTAAAATTTACTCCTTTTAAAATATAGATAAAATTATTTAATTTTATATTTTGTGCTCATGAAAATATAGGAAAAATAATATTTTGTTAAATTAAAATTTATCATAAGGCTTAGCAATATAATTATGCATACATGCTGGTGCATATGTTTTGATGTGATGCTTGTTTCTCCTTTATGTGTTGAGTGAGCAAAGTTTTTAAAATGCGTTGAGTAGATCGATCTTCCTTGGTCAGTACATCTTTATCTTTATCTACAACCAAATTCCTTGTTTCTAACCTCAAAATTTTATTAGGAGCTTCCTAAAATCTTTTCTTTGTCACTCAAAGCACTTGTTTCAGTTCCTCATCCGTCAAACAATCTCTATAAACTTCTCGGGATTTTTTCTGGCCTTTTCCGTGGAGCATAATTTAATTTTTAGATGCTCCAAATTATCTTATCATGAGCTCTAAATACTTTATTTGAGTTCCTCATGTTCCATAATATCTCTGAGAATTTTCTCCAAAATTTCAGAGCTTTCGGAAAAATTTTCACAATTTAAATAATAATTCTAGACCTCTGGAATTTATTTTATCCATGAAATTAATTAACTTCGAAAATAATAAAATATATATTTTTTAATGCTCAATATCTATGTAAAATAATTCTTATCACACTATAAAAGAGTGAGTTTTTTTAGAAAGCTCTCACTCCCTAATAATCGTTCGATCTAAATGTCGGGCTATATGAGCCCTCCGTCATCCATGATCTTATATGGTATAAGATGTAAGACTCCTCCTAAATTAAGATTTCTCCTAGAGTCCAAAAATACATGGATATAAGACTCCTTCTAAATTAAGATTTCTCCTAGACTCCAAAAACAAAAAATAATATAGAGTTATAAATACCTCAGTTTTTGTTCCCGAGTAATATTAGTTCTTTATCCATATTTGTGTATCTTTTCTAATTTTTTTAGGCCTTGTGGTGGCACAAAGAGTCCGGCGGCCACTTTTTTTACTGTCGGCGGCCACTTTGAATACGTCGTGATGGTAAAGAAGGGAGGAAGGCCTCTTTTGGCAACTTAATTTTTTTTAAAGGAAAAAACTAATCTGTTACCACTTGCTTTCTATGACCGGAAAAAATGTATGCAATCACTACACTATAAAAGAGCGGGTTATTTTAGCAAGCTCTTTTTCTCTAACAACTGTTCGATCTAAATGTCGTGCTATATGAGTTTTCCGTCACTTATGATATAATATGATATTATATGATGTAAGATATAAGACTACTTCTAAACCAAAATTCCTCCTAAACTCCAAAAATAGAAAATAATAGAGTTACAAATATCTCAGTTTTTGGTTCCTAGATAATCTTGCTTCATTAGAACTGGTTCATATTTTCGACCCCAATCCGCATGTATAGCTTTTCTAATTTTTTAAGTCCAATTCATTAGCACCGTAACATGCTTTGCACGAGAATAGTAAATAGATTAATTTTAAAAAAGAAAATATGGATACACCGCCGCTTGCCGCGGATTGTTTGGAAAAAAATAATACATATCAAGATACATGCATGCAACTAATAAATAGATTAATTGGAAAAAGGAAATATGGATGCATGCATGCAACTATAATAAATAAACTAATTTAGAAAAAATAGAATAATACGAAGGCACATCAATACGAATACATGCAAGTGTATGTATTACAATTAAAAAGAAAATAATAAAATTTGAGCACATATGATTTTATTTATTATAACAAACAAGGAAGAAAAAGCTAGCAAACATCTTAGTAGAATGAACAACAACTCTAACATAGATTGAAAATAAAATCAACGAATATCCAACAATACAAACACGTGCGTGTCGTACGTGCATATTTGCTAGTAAATCTTAAAGAGGGAGATTAAAAAAACTAGGGTTTTATTCTTGTCCGCCGCAGCCGCCGCCGTTACCGAACTTAGGAGCCATTTGTTCTCTGAATCGGCGACCAGGATGTGTGCGCCTGAGCGTGGAAGGCAGAATTCCGAGTTCGAGTAGAACAGGATCAACGAATCTCGTCTACAGATACTGCTGTTGTGCGGCGTGAGGTTTTTTTTTCCGTGTCGAGCACTCGGCGACTCGATATCTGGGTCCAAGGCGGATTTCGCGTGAAGCAGGCACCGTGTTTTGGGCCTTGTTTTGTTTAGTTCACCCGAAATCAAAAAAGTTTTCAAGATTCCACGTCACATCGAATCTTGTGACATATGCATGAAGCATTAAATATAGACAAAAACAAAAATTAATTACACAGTTTGTCTGTAAATCGCGAGACGAATCTTTTGATTCTAGTTACTTCATGATTGGACAATATTTGTCAAATAAAAACGAAAGTACTACAGTAGCAAAATCCGAAATTTTTTCGGAACTAAACAAGGCCTTAGTTCGCAAAAATTTTCAAAATTCTCCGTTACATCGAATCTTTGCTCGCATGCATGGAGCATTAAATATAGACAAAAATAAAAACTAACTGTATAGTTTACCTGTAATTTGTGAGATGAATCTTTTGAGCCTAGTTACTCCGTGATTGGACAATGTTTGTCAAATAAAAACGAAATGCTACAGTACCTTAAAAACAAAAAAATTTGCCAACTAAACCAGGCCAAAGCATCTGCTGCAGCTGTTCCATCGAAGTGCTGTCCGATCTGCCACGTCCCGCACGTCGCTAATCAGATCAGCCGTTGTCAGCTCCTAGCGTGGTTGTGGTGCACTTCAGCACTGTTGCTTCGCACGTGTCTCGATAGTGGAGGTAAAATAAACTTGGGTGTTTTTTTTTCATATATGATAAGTTACTAACATAATCCTATTGGAACCTTATAAATTATTTAGTCAAGCATTCTTCATGTACAAAATTCGGACTACAAAATTTGAATTGGATTAAATGCTCTCACATATTTATTTCTTTTGCAATTAGCAAAGATAAAGCTTAATACCATACTAGTATACTGCCCGTACTAACGCTACGGTGACATTTGGAGCTAGGTCAACATTCGGGTATACACAAATTAAAATTGAAATATATGCAATCTAAAACAACCAAATTACATTAATTAAAGAAAAAATGGCAAGTATAATTATTGTGATTCGAAATTCTCCGCATGAGTGACTTAAAAACTGCACAATTCATGCAAATATCATATTTGACATAACATATTATGATGCATACATGCCTAAAAAATATTCTAAAAGGCAATTGTGGTATACATTCAACTTTATTGAAAAAGTATTATATAAGCCTACATGAACAAAATTGATGTCAAAGTACTGATTGTCAGCTTAAAACAATATAAATGATTTCAGATTACATTCCATCTATCAGAGGTAACCAAAGATCATTGCTGATTTTGTTACACGATTGCTGAAATGAATCACTCATCATACTCTAGTGATCAATCTATTAGTCTTGTACACATGGGTAGACAATGGTTTCTTGGTTGTTAATAAAATCCACTTCCAATCCATGCATAGGTGAGCTACCTTTGAGCTTGTCACGACACAGATGCCCTCCGAACACTGTTGTTAAACACGTGAAACAAAAGAAGAAAAAAAGTAAGGGGAGTAGGAAAGAATCTGACTGAACTATGTCAAGCTCAGTCAATTCAATGCAGTTTTATGTACAATCATATAATAAACAATTGTCACCAAATCACTATCTGAATCTTGCACCTGCAACTTTCTAACTCTCTCCGTATCAAATGTTCTCTCTTTATGAAACAAAGGTTTTTGGCAAGCAGTACAAGTTAGCATTACTCAATTACACAAAACAGAGGCTATTCAATACAGTTAGCATTGATTTCATCAATATATAAAGATGGGCATATACCATTTTCTGAATTATGACAATAGGCAACCTGTGTGAACGGATTAGTTCCTTGGGCTAAACAGCCAAAGTCCCTGTCCTCCCATGTGTTTTAGTGATACTGTAAAATGCAGATGAATGGATCAAACATTAGTACAACAACTTTCAAGAGATTTTTTTTTTAACTGGGGAAAGGCTCCCCATCTGAATTTTATATCATTAATCTAGGTCTGATGGACCCATCTGTATACAAGGATTTTCATCGGATTATAGCATACAAAAATTGTCATCTTTCTTCTTTCTGGTTCTGGAGTTTGTAATTTACTAATTACAGAATGAGTTAGTTATCTACAAATATTTATATGCCTTCAAACTCGTAACACATTAAAGATACAAGTATTTCCAGTTGAGAAAGCATACCTTTGAAAGGTACCAGTGACATTCAGTATCTCCCAAGTAAGGCCCAAACTGAATTGATATAAAAAGAAACCCACATGGTAAGAAAATAAACCAAGCCTGATATTTAGATTGAAGCAGCAAAGCAAGCACACTTGACTTCTCTGGAAAAATAAATGTCTTTTCTTACTATTGATGTCGAGAAAACAATTTGAAACATATTGGAAGCTTAGTGGTTTTTTAGAAATCTTACGGTTGGGTGTAGAGTGAAGTAAGTCACACTCCTGAGATAGTGAGGCTGTCCATCGAAATTATTGTCTGATGCCCACCTGGATACCCGACAAGGGTGTGTAAGATTATTAGCTTCCACCTCCGAAGAAAGAGCAAATTCAAGTGGTGCTATCTTATTTTTACTAAATTATAAGATTGCATGTTCTGCAATTGGGACAATGTCTATTTTAGATGACCACTGGAGCCGTTACTATCAATGTATCTGCAACTCAAATATGGATAGCATTTTTCTGTTATGTCAACGCTAGCGGCTGACTATACGGACAAGGAAATAATTACACAATGACAGGTAAGTTTTAACTGAAACTATGAGGAATTGCCTACCAACCAATTATATACAGGTTTGATAAGCTCAAAATCAACCCCAATAAAGAAATAAGAAATGCAACTATCATGCTAAAAGAAAATTCCTTAAAAAACATACTCATACATAAAACAAGAAATGGTTGGAATGACATGAAGTACATATATATTTTCACTGTTTCATATTTAGCTATTACTACATAATAGCAATAAATACTAAAAGTAATTTGTCATCTTTTTCATCTGACAACAAGGCTGCAATTATTGAGATGATAAAAATGAAAAACTGACTGAGCCGTTCAACTACCATAATCCAAGTCAGTCAACTATTGCAGATAATAAGTATAACCACAAAAAGGCTCCAACCATGGGGAAACGACCTTATCCCCAACCCCAAATAGCACGACCCTCATCTTCCCCATTTCTATTCCCCAAAGTCCTTTCTGAGACTACCTAAATTGCTAGACTTTGTGATGCACTGAGCAACCAGGTCTAGATCTTGGGCACTTTTGCCTGATGACACACGAATCCTTCACACACCATAGGTTGAGGCAAACAAGACTATAAGAGTGCTTTGAGAAGAGGAGGAAGAAAGCAGGGGAAACAGAATTGCGCAGATGTAGAATGGAGAGGGCGAGTAATTACCAAGCCAAAGGGTGGTAGGCGTGCGAGGCAGGGGCCGCCCGTGCGCCGCACTCCGCAGTTGCTGCCAGACGTCCGCTTGGCCTGCCGCCGTCATGGTTGGGAAGATGGGCTGAAGGAGGTCGAGCGAGTTCTGTTTTGGGAAACATGTGTGCCTACCTAAATCCTACGCACAACAGCCTCGAAGTCATCGTCGTCGATGCCGACCTTGTAGTTGGAGGCAGTGGAGGCGCCGCAGCTAGGGTTCGGGAGGAGTCCAATGCCCTGGTCGGCGTGCGCGGAGATCCAATTATCGCAGCCAGTTATGGCGTGTCCCACGCGGTGGCCACGGAGCAAGTGGTGGCGAGGCGGCGGCAGAGGAGCAGCAGCATTGCTAGGGACGCGGCGAGGGCCATCGGCCAGGGTGGATTGGCTTGTGTTGAGATCTACGTAATTAAGGAAACAATGAAAATGTTTATGATTTATTTTTCTCGGAGGAAAAGAGCGTTCGGTGCCTGTGGGATTTGATCCCTGGCAGGCAGTGGGCGAGGGCCTGTGGAGGTGGAGGGCGTGCGTTGTAGCGGAGGGCGTGCGTTGAAGCCGGAAGATAATGTTGGCCGTCCAATCGAGTTGAAGCCTACGAGGATTTTAATGATGTTGAAATGCTATGTGCATTTTTCTAGGTACATAATGATTAAAGTCTCTCAGTTGGGGACGTTTTCTTTGGTAGACATATGATAATTTTGACTGGTCCATTATAGTATAGATTTAGTGAATTAGGTGTATAACCTTTATAAAAATATATGATTAGCGTCAACTCAATATTCAAGTGTAAATATGTTTTATTTCATTTAATTTAATGTTACTCACATTGTTTTTCTTAATTAGTTTAAATCAAGCTCATAGTTGTCTTTTTACGATATAATTTTTTTCGCAATTGTTCCTTTTACATCGTAGCTTCGATCTCGATGTTTCTTGCGTTTTCGTGACCGCGGATCAAATTAGAGTGCTTTTCACGTCTTTGTGTTCGTAGCAATACGTAGATTAGTTTTGGAACCTTTTTATTGAATTGGTGTACTGTTCTAATTTAGCTCGCTTCGTGTATGTTTGTCTCCGATTGTTTGTGTGATCGATGATCGAGTTTAGACGGTGAATAATTCGTGGTGAACAAGAGTACTTCAGTGATCAAGATCAGAGCCTTGGACATCTAGTAAGACTAGTAAAATCAACAAGAGCATTTGAATCAAGGCAAGTATAGTATTTGGATTTTAATTCTGTGACCATGATCCTGTGACTAGATTAATGTTAAGGAAGAGCATCTCTAACAATTTGCTAAAAAACGTTTGCCAAATCTTGTGTGTTGGCAAGTTGCTAAAAGATTTGGCAAGTGAACTAATTTGTCATCTCCAATAGTTTGCCAATTGGACTTGCCAAATTATAAAAAACAGGCCCATCACTATAAACTACCAACTACAGTCGCGCCACCAAATCATACCTGCTGCAACCGTCGCAAAGGTCCCTTGCCGTGGCGCCGTGTCCTGTTGCCGTCGCGCCGCCGCTGCAGTAGTTCGGCCAGACACCTCTCTCTCATCCACGGTCAGCAGTACACAGCAGGGCCTCTACGATCAGCCCGTGATCAATCTGATTAAGTCCTCCCTCTCCTCCAGACCTCCACGGTGCAGCAGGTACACATCTCCTTCCCCTCCAATCCTCATTAAATTGATCTAGATTGTTTATTTTTTTTCAATACTTGTCCATTAGGAATCATGCCTCGAAAGAGATCCTTTGCGCAAAGACAGTTGGATGATTCATCATCCGATGATGACTGTTGTTTGATATTATCGGCTAGTCAAATTCTACTAACTGCTAGCAACGAAAAAGGACCACATGGTGGCTCTGTCAAAGGTCATAGAGTTGTTTACCGTGATAGAGAAGGCGGCCATGAAAGGATGTATCAAGATTACTTGGCTGACAATCCAACATACGGTCCCAAATTATTCCGTAGAAGGTTCTTACACTTTAATTTTAGATTAAATTACTTTATGTGATCAATAATTGTTTACGTTGGGAAACTATAATTTTTTGGTTCAGGTACAGGATGTCTAGGGATCTTTTCTTACGCATAATGAACGCTGTTGAAGCGCATGATGAGTACTTTATCCAGAAAAGGAATGCAGCCAATGTACTTGGCTTGAGTTGCTTTCAAAAAGTCACTGTCGTAATGCGTATGCTGAGTTATGCAATGGCTGCTGACATAACAGATGAAAGTACAGCGCTCGATAGCCTGCGTCACTTTGTTCGTACAGTTGTTGAGGTGTTTGGAGATGAATACCTCAGACATCCCAATGAGGTGGACACAGCACGTTTGCTTCAAATGGGTGAGAAAAAAGGATTTCCAGGAATGCTAGGGTCCATTGATTGTATGCATTGGGCGTGAAAGAATTGTCCATATGACAAACAAGGTGAGTATAAAGGTGGAGAAGCCCACTATCATTTTGGAGGCTGTAGCTTCGTAGGACCTTTGGATATGACATGCTTTCTTTGGAATGCCCGGCTCTCATAATGACATCAATGTTCTTCATAGATCCCCTTTGTTTGACAACCTCGTGGAAGGTAGAACTCCAGTAGTGAACTTTTCTATTAATGGCCACGACTACAAAATTGTGGTATTACAAAGTGGTATGAAAACAATGTTGACTGTAGGACGCAAGCCTAGTTAGAACCAGACGTTTTAGCATGCTTCTATCTTTTCTTCTTGCTTTCCCTTTGACCTTGATAATTGCTAAAAGTTATGCTTACTTCTGCCCTATTCTTTTATAAAACTTTGTCTCCATTCTAAATCCTCCCTCATTGTCTCTTTAGATGGCTTATAACGAGGAGACCTTTGGCATGAATGAACAAAAGGACCTAGGGATGCAACTCGTAAAACCATTCGACAAGGATAAGCTTCTAGCCATGCAAAAGCAAGTAGCGGAAGGAATAACTCAGAATAAGAACTCTCAATAGCGCATCTTGGGACCAGTGAAGAGACAAGTAGCAGAAGCTTGAAAAATATGAGAAACCATGGAAGTGTTGGTAGCAGTACATCGGGATATCAGGATCAATGCCACTGTTGTGAGCATTACGGTCTCCCTTGTCTTCAGAATAGGTCATCTAAAAATGAAGTTAAGACAAAACCAAATTGTGTGACTAATGAGGATAAGAAGAGGAAGGTAAAATCACTAGAGCCAGCATTGGGAAATGATCAACATTCAAATTTTAAGCTGTTACATTTAGCTTCGAATTCTTGTCAGGAAAATTCAAACCTTAGAGACAAAGAAACTCCTCAAGCTAACACCACTACTCATGAGGTATGCATAGATGGATGGACAATCACTTATAAAGAATTTCAACCTCAAAAGATCAAGCAATGTAGGAAGAAATCTAACCAGATAAAGATAAAGCATCAGAGTTAGCGAGTTGATAACACACCGAGCAACACTTCAGTGGAAAATGACATCACAAAGGATCCAACTAATAGAAGGTGTTATCACTACTGACAACAAGGACATTATGTAAACTATTGTCCACAGAGGAATCAACAAATGCATGATGAAAGTAGCCACACAGAGTTTAAGATATAGGAGTTTGTGTCCCCTTGTGTAATAAAAACGCTAGTAGCGAAAGTTGAGCTATGTGCCATGTGAACCTTAATGTTTAGTTGGTTTCTCATTATGTTTGTGCTTGATTTGGATCTTTGTAATGAGTGCAATGATCTTGTGGGATTTATCCATAATTTCATTTAGTTTATAGGACTAAGGTATAATGATTAATGAAATAAATAGTTGGGTTTTAGTTTTCTCTTGTTATCTTATTCTGCCTTTCTGGAGTATCTCGTCTTTATCAGTTTATATCTCTGTTCTTGGATGGCCAAAAATCATGAGAAAATTCTGGATGATAGTAGACTTCAAGATCTTTCTCACACCTCAAGAATCACCCCTAAAGCTATTTTGGTATGGAGTTATGAAAATCACAATAAGATATGGTTGTGCTGCAAGAACCTGGACTAGTTTCGGGTACTTAGTGTTTGAGACAAATATAACTATATAATTTGGAAACGCGTTCTATAGAAAAGTTTTAGAAAATTTTATAAGCTTTCGAACGGTCTAAGCTGGAACGTGTTCGGATAAGTTGAACCTGAGATATGACATTTAAACTTGAATGTTTCTGCTTTGTTCAAAATTCTTGACAGATTTGGTATTTCCTATATTCAGTCAACTTAACCTCAGAATCTCGAAAAGAGTTGTATACTAAAGTTGTAGAGTATTTTATGGGCTTTTCAACAATATAAGGATTGTCATCATATCAGTTCTGTAGCTCGATATATGACTGGTACAAGATACTGCATTCGTGCTGAGACATTGCCGGAATGGATATTATGTTTGGTTGTTTTACCTAAGCTTAAATACAGAACCTAAGGAGGTCTTCTACATGAAAGTTGTAGGGAAACTCATAAGTTTTCTAATGGTATAAGCTAAACCTCTATTGGATTAACAGAATAAGAGTTATACCTATTTTACTACGCAGGTGTTGTTTATATCGCGAGGAAATTTTAGGATATTTGTTCTTCCCTTCCACATAAGTTCTTTGGGATGTCAGAAGGTCTCAATGCTAGTCGACTTGTCTAGAAAAAGTGGAAGCTACCCCCTCATGTGCCCCCTAGTTTACCTTTTCTTAAGGGGGTGTAGCCTAGTTAAAGGAGTTACAATAAGAAGGATTGGCTAGTGTTGGATCGTATGTAAGGATCACAAGTGTTCGGCAAATTTGGTTTTGTTTCAAGATATCATCCCAGTTGGAGAATATCAATGGAGGTATATGTCATGGCTGATACTCATAGATTGAGAGTTGTCTTATGAGGATAAGATGACACCAAAGTCTACAGAGTTGTATGTACCGTGTGAGAGTGAAGCAACTTAACTCTGATAAAGGTACTGATAGTTGGAACTTAGTGATGAAACTAACCTTGGATTAAGAGACTTGGTACATTGAATTTAAAAGACTATCATGTGTAGCATCCAAAATGGATAGGAGAGCTAGTCTCTGGTGTCCCCAATCAATCTCATCTTAAGGGGGTAGTACCTTGATATCACGAGATGATGCATTTTTAATTTATCTGAAAGTGAGAGTTGTCTCTTGAGATATTCTATCGTTATGATCATCTATCCTTGCCGTGTTACTGACATTGGTCACTTGACAGGGAGTGTAGAGCCCCATGGATCAGGAGCCCAATATGACGCCTCTCATGGATATGTGGGAAGAGCATGATTATTCTGCCTTTGAAGGATGTTTTGAGTATGATAAAGTTGAGTATTATCAAAATAAAAATATTGAAGGGCAAGTTGACATTGAATCAAATCTGAATCCACAATGGCGAAATAAAAAAAGCCGTAGCACGGAAGTAAAGTGCAGCGAAGCCATATCAATGGAAGGCTGAGCAATGTGGATAGGCACAACATTCAAGGAGCTACCAATGTGATGGGTGGATATATTCAAGTAGACTTAGTGCTAGTTTTTGCTCTGTTTGACCTGAGTGCTTCACATTCTTTCATTTCCGCCGACTTGGTAAAGACGATTGAGCAGGTGAAGTGTTCAACCAGGAAGCCTTTGCTAATTCAAACCCTAGTGGGAGAAATACAAGCAAATCAGGTTTGCTCGAAAATCAATCTGGTCATAAGCAAGGAAAACTTCACAATAAACCTCATTGTGTTGGAGTCACTCGATATTCCCTTGTTTCTTGGCAATGGATGGTTGTGTCCACACAAAGATGTGATCCATGGTACCCAGTGGAAAATTCTTTAAACTGCACCATCAGGGAAGAGAATTGAGTATTAAGGTGGTCCACTCCTACCTGAGGAGACAAAGCCCTGCTAAGTTATCATGTCTTTGAGTTGTAAATAAAAAAATTGGTAGTCAAGATGAACTTTGATCAATTATGAATAATAGACATTCTATGGAAACTTTGATTCACAAGTTGTGGTTCTGAGGCATATGTGCTTAAATTTGGTAAGGAAGTTGTGAAGTTGAAAGAGTATTTAAGGTCCCGTTCCTGTTTCTCTTTTAGGATCTATGCCTCTTTTAAATCTCGAGGACGAGATTCATTTTAATGGGGGTAGATTTGTACCACCTAAAAATTTGTTTTCCAATATTTAGGATTAAATCGGTTTTATATAAGTATTTTTTATGAGCATTGAAACTTAGAGAAATAATGACCTTTGAAAATTTAAAATCAACTATAGGGTGTACAACTTTTTTGTGCACTCATGTTTATGTATTTTATTTATTGTGATGAGTGTATTTGAACCTAAAATTCAAAATGATTTAAAAAGATTTTGAAATGAGTTCAAATAGCTTTGGAATAAAAGAAAAAAAAATAAACAAAACAGGATGGCAAATCTCTCTCTCTCTCCTTGGTTTTGGCCCAAAAGCCCACTCACCTCCTCCTCTCCCCGCCTGCTCCCCATCCGTGCGGCCAATAGCACCTCGGCCTAGCTTGGCCACTTGGCCAAGCGTGCCACTTCTCTCTCCCCCTTTCTTCTCTCACCAGCGGCCCAACTCGCGCCCTTCCCCTTTCTCCCCATCGCAGCCCTAGCATCCCGGCCCGATGGCCCAGCCGACCGCGTGTTCCCCTCTCATATTTCTCTCTCTGGCAAACTGGCCACGCACCGTTGAGTCGCTGCCAGGTCGGACCCATAGGTCAGCCGCATCCTCCCCTTCTTCCTTGTCGTGATAGAGCCAGTCTCTCGCTACTGAGGCAAATCCACACTCATCTCTGTTTTTTGCGAGATTTGTTGCCTGAAATCAACCGTCAAGCCCCTATAAAGGACCGAAACCCCCTCCACGTCGCCTTTTTGCCCTAGCTCTGCCCTTAGCTGTCGATTAGATCTCACCATTGAGCTCGAGTTTGCCGCCACCGTGGGGTTCGCATCTCACTGCTGCTGTGACGAAATTGAGCCATGGCTGAGCTTCACAATGCTCATGCGAGGTCGTCAAGCTCTCTCCTTCATTCTCTCGTGCTCTAGTTTGATCTCTAACCCATGCCAAACTATGTAGGTAACCGAGCTCCGCCTCAACGTGTCGCCCGCGTTCCCTGAGCCGACCCTGATCGCGAAAAGTCCCTAGGTGAGATCCCCTTGAGCTCTTCTTGCTTCTTGTGCTCTCGGATTGAAGAACGGTGCACTAAAACATCGAATCCATCAACTCCGGCGAGCAGTTGACCTGTTAGGCATGGTGCCGCTATAAAGAACACCGCCGGCCACCGCCCAGACCCCCTAGATCGTCCACAGCCGTTCATCTCAATATCTACGGCTAAAAAAAATAAAACATACCCGTTCGATTGCACTTTTGTTAAAGAGCTCCTGACCTTCTGCCAAATGAACCCACGGTCCATAGGTGTCCTTTGAAAATACACTTTCACTGATTAAAGACGTATTTCACTACGGCCTGTTTCAAAATACGTTTTCAAGATTTACAAAAATGTCACTAGATTTGTTTTAGTCATAAAAACTTTATTTTAACTCCGATTTGACCCATTCAAATTGCGTTAGATTCGTTTTTGAAAGATCTACGTGTCAGTAAACTTGGTTCACCAGTTTGAAACTTTTTAATTTTGTGACCCTATTTAATTAATTATTTTTATATCTTCTCCGTTTTAGCTCTGATTTTCGTGATCTTTACGTCTGTGTGATCGTAGCGATGTGTAGAATAATTTTAAAAACTTTTCATACTATTTTTATATGGTTGGTGTACTATTCTAACTGTAGCGTTGTTTGCTTCGTGTATGTTTGTCTATGATTGTTTGTGTGTTGATGATCAATGATCGAGAATAGACGGTGAGCAGTACTTTGGTGATTTATTTCTGTGACCATGATCTTGTGACTAGATTAATGTTAAGTAACAAACGATAAAAATGACTTTTGAGCCACTTGATGATTTATCTATAAGTGATAACTGCGACAACGGTGCATCCATGAGGGCTATAATGGCTCTAGCTTTAGTCGAAGTAACTTTTCTAGCTCGTTAGCGGTTACCTGTGTGGCGCAAGTGGGGGATAGCAGACCGTGGATTCCTGCTGGTGGATCACACGGACTGACTAATGAAACCAAGCGGCTCTAACTTGTTAGACAAACCTTTGAAAGAATTCATAGTGATCCCTGCTGACCTTCCATGGTAGTGGGTTAAGAGGCTGATCACCTCTTTAGATTGTTTAAAACTGGTATACTAGCCATTCTCACAGTCATGAGCGGCCTTGGGGATTCTTGCATTAAGGGTGATGATTCTTGTTGTGTTAAAATACTCATTGTTTATTGTTTAATGCTCTACATTATTTATGTCACATTGATCATGAGATTGTGGGATCTATACAATCTAGATTCTAAAATTGCGGAGTTCGACATGGACTCACTCTTGCTATTTCCCCCACACCCTTCGGGAAAAGTTTTGGGCTTGTGATCAACCTGTTGGATCCTGTAGAGAGAAGTTATTATCCGAAGTTTGGAGTTGTCTATCCGTTGTTTGCTATCAAAGGTTATCTCTTTTATACTAAGCACGTTATATAATTTATGCATTGTCTCTTGATATTACCCCTTATTTGTAGTTATATGTGAGATTTGACTTCTAAGACTCACAAGTGGTGCATATCTAATTTTGTTCTTAAAATCAGGTATTACATCACATTCTTTTTTTGCAAGGCTCTAGCACCATCTTATCTGCGGGTTATATTTAGGGAGCTTACTGGATTAGGTTTTGGTCCCTACTTCAGAAAGAGGAGGATCGCCAAATGATGAAGATGGGCTGCAATAAGATTGAATCAACTGCGATGGAGGTGTTTACAAAAAATAGTTGGAGTTTTAGTAATAGAATCCCGTTTTAGATGTTGCTTTGGAATTTTACCTTGCTTCTTTGGGGTCAAAACTTTGTTTTTGAGATTGCATCGATCTTTATGTTGCTATGTGTAATAAGGAACAACTATATGCATTAATTGAGGCAGAAGCTTGGATATTAATATATATTCCCTTTTGTAAAATCTGCCAATTGCAACGTGCTAATGATTATCCATGTCATGTGACACTAGTACAGGGGCACACTATACAGGTGGTTGGTAACCTATTTCTATTGGCGTTTTCCAGCACCGCTTGCACTGGGGGCCAGTAGAAATCGTCCATTTCCACAGGCGATTCCTTGAGAGCCACTAGTAGAAAACATTTCCCCTGGCGGCTCTCTTAGGGAACCGTCTGTGTAAATGGCACATTTACACAGGCGGTTCCCTAAGAGAGCCACCTATGGAAACCTATTGAAAAATGTATTATTTATTTGTTTATTTATATTGTTATTATTTAAATATATTGATATTGGTTGGTCTTCAAACATAGCAACATGCAATTTAAATATTTCATCTCATACATACATTTGTATACATCAAAGTTTGGTGCTCAAAGA
>Ga0182004_10002224_pt1 | contig 14950 bp, 12 predicted proteins | sample Sormic07211540_1_FD_120479 | JGI IMG/M metagenome (GOLD analysis project Ga0182004, IMG submission 120479) | Endophyte microbial communities from Sorghum bicolor roots, Mead, Nebraska, USA - 072115-40_1 MetaG | ecosystem: Host-associated > Plants > Roots > Unclassified | place: USA: Nebraska...
ACTCGTACTTCAGTAATCAGTACTAGTCTCACTACGACTGCCTTGTAGAGTTCCGCATAAAAACCTCCTCTTAAACGCATGAAAAAGACAACAGAACAGACGCATTGATTGTAGGAATGAAGAAGAAGAAGCAGAGGCACGCACCAACGCCGCGCAGCTTGTTCCAGGCGGACTCGAGCCCGGTGGTGAGCTGGCCGAACATCTCCGCGCGCACAACCAGCCCGCTCCCCCTCCTCCGTCTTCTCCATACCTAAAACCGTCGAGAATATCAAGCCTGTCGAGCAATACAACCTTTGTTCCGCACGCAAAAGCTGAATGAACCAAAGCTATAGCTATAGCGAATTACCGGAGAGCTGGCGTGGGTCCAGGCCGCGCGGAGGTGGACGGAGGAGGCCGTGGAAGGCCCGCCACGGTGGAGGTAGGCGAAGATTGACTTCCCTGCCGAGCGGCGGGCGGCGGCCGGGGACGAGTGGAGCGCGAGCGAGAGCGAGAGCGCGGGCGCGGTGGCCTCCATTTTTCCGCGGCGGAGGGGAGAGAGGAGAAAGAGAAGGGAGACGATTGCTGGATAAGAGCGATCGAGCGCTTGGTTTCCGGTGGGCCCACGATGACGAGAATCCTTTTTTGGGCCAAAATGTTCAAGCGAAACGTTTTGAGCCCATCGAGTGTAGAGGACACGTTTTTTTAGACAAAGAATGCAATGCTCATTTAGTTGAAAACATTTTTCGTTCGAACTATTTATAAACCATCCCAACCAATTTTATATTTCTTTTTCACTCGTGTATGTTTTCACTATGAACTCTATCCTACCATATTCTTTCCACGTCTTTCCACCTCCGATTTGAAGATCAATACGCGTGCGGATATTTTTCACGAGATTAGATTGTGTGTTTCCAAAGGCGGAAAGATTGGAAGTTGAGATAGAGAGAGTGTTGGAGAGCAGTTTTTTAAATCTTGCCAAAAAAAAATCTAGAGTGGGAGTGGATTTTGGCCTTTTGGGACTTTTGGAGATGCTTAAAATATATCATCTAATATGAGACAGAGAGAGTTGATCTAAACATTGTATCAATTTTTTAGTGTCAAAAAAAATCTCAAATAATGCTCATACACACTACAAAGCTGTAGTTGTTATTCTTGTGTACAATTTTTATATAAATTTTATCTTCATCTGAGTTTTATACATAAAAGTTATAATTTTTTTTTAAAGATGAGCTAGCAGAGAAAAAAGTTCCACCAATTCAACCAGCAGTAACCAATATTTCACCAACTTTATAGTTTCGTATTTTTATTCAGGCCTTGTTTAGTTACCAAAATATTTTGCAAAATTTTTCACATTCCTCATCACATCGAATCTTGCGGTACATGTATGGAGCACTAAATATAGATAAAAGAAATAACTAATTACATAGTTTACCTGTAATTTCCGAGACGAATCTTTTGAGCCTAGTTAGTCCATGATTGGACAATATTTGTCAAATACAAAACGAAAATGTTACTATTCCTATTTTGCAAAAAAATTTGGAAGTAAACAAGGCCTGAGACAAATAATTTTTCAAATAAAAAACGATTTTTAGAATAAAAAATATATATATATAAATACAAATTCCGTGCCCAAACGCAGTTTCATTTTGTGGGCCCATGACCAGCCGATGTGGCCACCCAAATTTGGCACGTCGTAACCAATCACGGGGCTTTTCCCTACTCAAGTGACCCTGCTTTTTCACACAACTCCGACCTAGCAAAATTCTATTGGTTGGTGCAGGAATTTTACCCTCCAATTCATGCGTGAAGATGCCGCGGAAAGAGACGCTCGACTAATTCGCCGGTTTAAGTGATGGATCAGCTGTGCCATACAGATCACTGAAGAATCAAGAATCATCTTTTTTTTAAAAAAAAAACAAGAATGAAGAAAGGTGGAATCTGAATTTCTGACTGAATAGGACGAGCATAACGCTTTTCATCACTTTCTGAAAAAAACACTTTATAGAAACCTTAATAATTAATTAGGTAGCCGATGCTTCTCATAAGCATGATTACACCATTGCATCATCTTCATCATCCATATAGGATGATAATAAATACAGTGCATGTATGCCAAGTGCATCAACGAACACCGACGATCACCTAGCGCTCGTCGTCGTCACCTCCGTGCACCGCCTCGTCGACGCTCACACCGGCTGCTGCTGCTGCGGCGGCGGCGGCCGCGAACTGCAGCCTGAGCCGGCCGCCCTCGCGCGTGGCCTGCAGGAGCTCCTTGCCGGGGATCACCACCTCCCGCAGCACGAACCGGCCGTCCTCCCGTAACGACCGGAAGCACACGTACGGCTTGCCGCCGCGCCCGATGGACCGTATCGGCGGCGGGAACGTCTTGGGCTGCCTCTCCTCCTCCTTCACCTTCTCCGCGGCGCCGGCGCCGGCGTCGCCACCGTCCGTCGTCTCGTCTGTGCCCTTGAGCGCGGCGGCCTCGGCCTCGGCCTCGGCGTCGCCGTCCTTGAACATGTCGTCGGCGTCCACGGTGCTCTCGGAGCCGAGCCCCTCGGTGCAGAGCAGCAGCGACGCGGAGGAGGACGAGGAGGAGCCCTTCTTGGCGCAGAAGCTCGCGCTCCTCTTCATCACCGTGGCCACGGTGGCCGCCGGCTTGGGCCTCAGCAGCGCGTCCAGCGACGAGTCGTCCTTGCTCTTATTCTCGGCCTCCGCCGCGATGTCCAGCCACGACAACGGCGTGCGCGAAGGAGGGGACCGCGGCGCCGGCGGTGGCAGGACGACGACGGCGCCGCCGCCTCGGTGGTCGGGCTGCTGCTCCTGCTTCTCGTGGAAGTGGAGCTCGCCGAAGATCTCAGTGATGGACGCCGTGTCGACGATGGGCTTGTTGCTGGGGTGGTGGTGGTGGTGGTGCACGTTGCGGTTCCACGCCGACAGCGCCTCCAGCAGCGTCGGGTTCTCCGGGAGCGGCTTCTCGAACAGCCGCCTCAGCCCGCCGTTGTCCGCCGCCGCCATCGGCGCCGCAGCCATCACCTGCTTATCTCTGGACAACATGCACCTACCTGCACGGCTGCTGCACAAGTGAACAAACGTTTCAGTTCTCCTGCGTCTGCTCTGTTCAGAGTTCAGACACCAAACACCATGTCAGTCAGTCAGTTGGGACTTGAGAGATGTGCCACTCTGTTCTGCTTACCTGCAACTACAAAGGAGCTGCTGAAGGATGTGTAGAACAGCTTTGAGGTTTGTGACTAACTGTCAGGAGCTAGACTCAAATTTTTGTGTGTCTCTGAATTGTGACTTTGTGAGCCTGGGAGAAAGATGTATATTTATATATATATGTGTGTGTGTATATACTACTAGGAGAGAGAGAAAAAAGGAGCGGTGGAGAAATATGCAGGCTTTCTGTGCCTGTGGAATTGGAATATACTTGCATACATCACTTCAGTTTTAACAAGTGGAGGGTAGTCTTTCAACGAGAATATGGCCGTCAGTGAAGCGCTAAAGACATATGTTCTAAACAACCGCCCCCACTGCAGTGCTAAGAAAGAATCCATTTTCCATTTTCTATAATGTCTCTTTAGGGATGAAAATCTTGCAGTTGAATGCAATGATCTTTCCAGTCCGTGAAATGTCTATGTACTTTGCACGAGTGATCAGTTGCGTCAATGTTCCGATTCCGTAACAGAAGTTGACCTGTCCTCATAGTGCTGATGGCGATCTTGCGGGTGGCCTTTTGTCTCGCCTGAGCAAATTATGCAGCCCAGGGTGGAAATTCTGATAAGGTCAGCATACCAATCTGTCTGCCAAAACTAGATTCTGATTTCAAGAGGTGCTAAAGCCGAACAGAGGGATGATTTTCTCCAGACACTAGTGTACTTGCCTTTGTCACTGAATAACACCAGTGCTTCCTTTCTATGTATATAATCATAACTTTTTTTTATATAATTATGGAAAAGGAGGATAACACCAGTGCAATCTTTTTAACATAGCACCAATGTTATCTAGAAGAGGGAATAAGGGGGCTCCCAAAACCGACAAGGAACAAAGCATGTGAGAGTCACCACACCACAGATTCATACCTCAACAATCATAGAGCGTGGGCATTGGGCAAACTTCTCTTTTTTCCCCCATGCTGTTTCATTGTCTGAATGAAAGGGCAGTTAGCGTCGTTTTGCTTGTTTAAAACGTATATTCTTCTTTCTGAAAGCTAAAAATCTTACTGCAGATCCGATAAACCTAAAGGAAAACGAATGGAGAGAAGATTAGATAAAGCTATTTGATGCAATGAAAAGGGTCATGGATACGGTGCTTGAGAGCTCAGTTCAGAAAGTTCATTGCATTTGCAGCGCAAAAAGGTCATTCAGTTTCTTTATCACCGTCAGTCCAGCAAGCACCATTGAATTGGTGTTTTAGATATTAGAATATCAGCACTAACTTGCGTACAAGGATGATCTATATCTTTGTAATCCACACCATCAAGTCTTTGCTTGAGTATTCTGGGACAAAAATTGACCAGTCCTCATAGCTGTGATCTTGCAGTGCCATTTGTCTGCTGTGCGCAAATTATACAGCTGAAAGATGGCAATTCCGATAAGGCCTGCATAGCAATCTGTCTGCCCAGATCAGATTCCGATTTCAAGTTGTGCTAGAACCAACCAATCACTGCACAAAGATTTGTGCCTACTGGTACTGTACTTCTCACAGAGAATAACGCTAGTGTGATCTTGAGATTGGAATACAGAGCTTCCAAATACCGACAGGGAATAAAGGATTGATAGCCACATCAACAAAGAGCAACACTGCTAGCTGAACAGGCAGAAATCAAGGTTACTCAAAATCATCCTTGATTGTCTGAATTTTCATTGATGAGTTGGCCTAAAAGACAGGATGAAATAGCAATTGGTGGTGACTGGCTTGTTCACACAGTATTTGTCACCTGGAAAAACTTTGCACAGATTCTGTAAGCCTGTAATCGAAAAAGAATGAAGGAGAGGAGGTAGAATAAAGCTACATGATGCAATGAAAGAAGGTATGAATATGGTGCTTGAGAGCTCAGTTGCAGACAGTCCAGCATAGGAAAATTATACTGTCGAAAAGGATAAGCAATTCAGAGAGCACTGAGAGAAAGGGGCAAAATTAAAGCATTAAACTTTCCAAAAGTAAAACACAAAGCGTGATCAACCCGAGCTGCAATCCAAAATTTTGAAAGGAGTGCAGAGAGCAGAGTAAGGTACTAAGTCATAAGACAAGCACAGCACAGGCCATACCTGAACTTTCAGGCACTTCATAATTTAGGCATTGAAGAGATTTATGTACAAAAGAAATCATCAATATCTTTTATTCACTCAAACAAAACAAGGAACCATAAGAAAGATACGAAAGTTAGCTATGGCAAGAAGAATGAATCTCAAAATACCATGACCATGATACAACAAGAAATGATACACAGACAAAATGCAAAATGTGCAACCCAGCAGTCTGGGTTCCAGGAAACATTGGGTTAGTCATCTAGTGCACAAGAACAATGGAAATGTCATTTGATTTCATCTCCATGCTTCAATCCGTTCAGCCTTGGAATTTATCCGGCTCACAATGCTCACACCTCTTGATTTCTCAGCTGGAGGTGTGGCACGCGTTGCAGACTGACCCTTTCTAGTCCTCCTATAATTCAGGTTTTGGATCTCCTTCCCTTGAAGAGAATTTGTAGTTGTGTTGGAAGCATCAGCAGTAGCAGCGTGAGCAGCAAGTGCAGGTTGTGAGCAACTGGCGGAGCTCTCCGGACTTGTCTCGACAGTGAAAGCAGGAGTGGCTCCTTCGGCGGCATTGATTCCATTAGGTTTGTCCTCATTACTGTGTGCAGGACTGTTCAGGAGGGGCTCATCCTTGACGAAAGAGGGACGCCTGGATCCTTCCTCAAGGAGAGAATCAAGTGTCACGCTGGGTTTCTGATGCCCATTTTCATCAGATGGATCCTTCTGGGGTAGCAAAACATCCTCTGGACTGGACTCTTCTCTATCCTTGAGGGTCCTTTGTATTAACATCTTCAGAAAATTCATCACTTGCACAGCATACATCAGTGCAGTCAATGGATCTGCCATCTGCATGGTAGATGGACTATAGTTAGCATGCCTAACCATTTCAGTTGTATTTGGAGTGGCGAGTGAGATATATTGTTAATTTGCTAGGCTATTAGCACAGTATATTACCTGAGTCATATTCGGTGCAAAAACCATAGCAATATTGCGAGCGTTCATCTTGTTTATCTGTTCTTCTTGGACTACATCAGCCATCAGATTAACAGACCAAGCAAGCAAAGCAGCTTCAGCTGGTGGAAGGCATTTAGCAACATGAGCACAATCCTCTTCAGATTGGCATTGCATCACCTGTTCAGGCGGGATCGAGTCCAGCACCCCACTTGGCATCTCCCTAAACCAGGCCTGAAAAGTGATGAAGAATTAAATTTGATGAGAATATACTTGTCTTGTCAAGTAAAGCTGAGTGAGTAAAATATTAGCGTCAAATAAGTTGACCACACTACATGACTGCTTCCAAAAGCAAGATAATATTCTGCAACAACATGATCCAAAATCCACACTACATGACTACTTAAAACAATGGAATGCAATTGATGGTGATGGTGTCATTGGTGTGTCTGCAATCACCACCACTCTATGTCTCTACCCATGTTTTTTGCTTTATTTACCCACCATGCCACTGAACACAAATTAGTTTCACCCTCAAACCAATCTTTCTCTAACATCATGGAACCAATGTTAGCCATATATACAAATGTACTTCTTTCATATCTAGTGCCATTGAATGCATGGGCAGTTTTGCTAGTAGGGAAGAAAGTTGAGGCAATATTTTTGTGCAAAAAAAAAAGATAAATTGAGTTGTAGTACAAAGTGAAGTGTGGATTCTCTGACAGTAGTTGACATGAAATTCCAACAGTAAAGATAAGCACAATCAAATAACCCCACGCGATAAAAAACTTATGCAGCTTGCAGCCAACAGATGAACAGAATAATTAGAAAGAAGCTTACTTTAATTAGGCCTGCCAAACAATGGACCTCAATGCCATCCGGAACAATTCCACTATTTAACTGGTCTCTTACAAATTCCTCCTGGCTATTCTCCGCGTTAATACGGAAAATACCTTCTGCCTGAAAGTACAAAGGAAGACATTGTATTTTATAGGGACAAAGTTACTAAGTGCTAATGAAAACAGGAGTCATGGAGATCCTAACAGAACACACCTGAAGACCACCCTGTTCATAAAGGCGTCTTTGCATCATCAACAGGATTGTTGGGACGCTATTTCTTCTCGCATCGTAGGAACACTGCATTGATTCTGTTGAAACTCCAAAGACGCTTGCACTGCATTTCAAGTTTCAATTAGCCGCTTGCAACAGCCAAAGCACACATGCAGTGGAAGTGTTGTTAAAAAATGCACATTAGCATAGCACAATAAATGTGCCCATTGTAATATTAAGGATACGACCACTATGTCATTGATATGATGTCAATGAATCTTTTAATAATCAATAATTAACAATTTCAGTGATGCCCAAGAACATCATCTGAATCCTTAAAAATTATATGCTAGGGAGCCAAAAAGTCTTCACACATATAAAAAGTTAAAAACTAAGGATCAATGTAAAGTTGTGGGGAAAATTCAATTTTTTTTTATTCAGGGGTGAAGTGATTTGGTGATAGTTGACTCTAGTGCGCATGCCCAAACTATGACCTTTCTGTTTCATTTTAGGAACTCAGATCATTTGATATATCCAATTATCTGAGTTCTATTGACCATATACCAGCAATCCTTGAGTTTGAAGATTGGGCGTAGGTGTTTGTGCCACTTTATCTTCTTTTGGGGGCACTGGGCTCCCATCCTTCTATAAAGTAGGAACCAGACATACAACATTTTAGTTTATTCCTTTTGGATTACCAAGAATACTGAAAACTTAAATCTTGCAACTCCCAATAAGAAACAAGATACCTATGCACTTTTCTTATACTTTGTGTTCTTTCTGTTTTGAGCATGAGTCAGAAATTATGGGGAAGCAGAGAAACAACATTTCAACTCCTAGGGCAGTGTACAAACAGACAGATGATAAATGATAAAAGAAATAAGTAGCTCACCAATCTAGTGCAAACAAAAAGAGCATAAGTCATCTAATCAGGACAACCTCTGCCAGCTTGTTTCAATGTTATTTATAATAGATGATTTAGCAATCTACTTTATATCCCTAGTTCCATCGACAAAGTTCCTGGATGAGGTAAGCAGCTACAGAAAAATCATGTGAACCAATTATGTGAAGCAACAGAAAATATTTCTGTACTACGTGGTGGTCGAAAGCATAACAAAATGTCAACTAGTACCAAGATATTTGCAGCCTATCATATCTCAAGTCAAGCCAAGCCAAGGTAATCAATACAATCACACACTAAAATCAGATGGAAATTTGGATAAGTTCACCAGAGCATAATGAGGTATGCAATGATGGGCACATCTTTAGACTACAATTCAAATCAAAATGACCATCAGGCAAACAACTGCGCCATAAAAATGCTAAAAGTTCACTAAACTTTTAACTAAGCACGTTTGTAGCAACTCCATGTTAGTACTTTCGGAGCCAAAAAAAAAAGTCAATATCTGCCAAAGTAATTTAAAGAGGAACTAAGAACCTCTTTGAAAGCTGAATGCTATGAGACCACTGAGTTGAGAATAAAAATCGAATCTTTCAAAGCACGCACTTGGTCCCGACTGATGAACAAGGGAGATGGGACCGACCTGGCACTGGGAGCGCGGCGGGACACCTCAGGCTCGAACTCGACGGGGAGCCCCAGGAATCCATGGAACCTATCGAAGGTGACGTGCGCCACGTGCTGCACGTCCGTCGGCAACCCAATCTCCATCCCACAGCCGCGGCCTTCACCTTCGCCGCCGCCGCCTACCACACTGCAGCCGAGCAGGGACTTCCGCAGCAGCTCAAACAGCAGCGCCAAGAACGACCACCGCTCCTCTTCTTCCTCCTCCTCCTCCGACCCTCCTGCCTGCCGGATTCCTCGGCTCCCTGTAGATCCCGCTGACCGCTCGGGGCTGCCGCTTCCAGGGAGCACGTCGCTGTCGGCACTGGCTAAATAGCGCAGCGAGGAGGACGAGGAGGCGCGGCTTGCGGGGGAAGCGAGGTTGGCCGGGCCCCGGGGCAGCGCCACCTCCGTCATTGCTTCCTCCTTTTCCGAATTCTCGCTGGAACTATGAGCTGTATGTGGGGGCGGGCGATTCGGGATGAGTTCTTGGGATTTCTCGGATGGTGGAGGGGGGCCAAATGCACCACAAATGATTTATTCGACCGATGCTCGCTCTGGACTGGAGATTGGGACTGTTGAGGCAGGATTTGAGGGGAGGTTTGGTTGCGGTGGAGCGCGTGGTCCAAATTCACAATGGAAATCACAACACAAAAAATAATTGCAGCATCCACAAATGGACAACAAAGGGGGATTTTTTTAAAAAAAAAAAAACTAAAACTTCAGTAAAGATCCAGTTTTAGCCGGAGATGATGAAATCTCTTGTGGGCTGTTTGGTGGAGAATGGATATGATTTTTGCGTAGGTGGAGTTGGATTGAAGGGAGGGCTTGAGCTGGAGGTGATGGTGGCATCATTCATCTCCTGCTCTGCTCCTAATCCTCTCTTCCCTCTTATGCTCACATGGATGCTCATGCCCCTCGTGGTTCTCGCTTCTCGTTCACGCGTGCGTTTCTTCTCCTTTTTTTAGGAAGATTTCTTCTCCATTTTTGAGCTAACCCTGTCAGAGGAAGTTTTGGCTGCAGGACAGTTTCCGGAACCGAAAGTGTTGGCCAAATGCACCAACAAATGATTTTTGAGCAACGTCGCCGAAAGTTTCCGGAACCGGTTAACTGCAGCCTGCAGGACAGCGTACTGTCAAAGTCTTAATTTGGTTCAGCTGAAAAAAAGCCCAATCTGGCTGCAAGTACTCGTCAAATACCTTCTCCAATCATCTTGATTTGTGCTGCTAAGGCGTGTTACTGTCCCATTTAATTGGCATGTACCCCCAAACAATCCATCAAAAGAAATGAAGTAACTTGGTCAAAAAGAATACTAACTTGGCGTGGGTGTGTAGGTGCGTGTGTGCGGTGTGTGTTGTAGTAGGTGCGTTCTGAGATTTCTCGCAGTCTCACTTGTGCTTGAGCGCACACTCAAACGCACACTCATTTTAAAATTTATCTATCCATATCTATACTTTTATTTTCTCTGAGTTTTATTTTTATTCTACAAATTCAAAAGCTCATGTTAAATGTAAATCAGTCTATAGTTGATCTCACTCGTATGTTGGATGGTTTGATGTTTCTTATTAATATATGGTTGCCTCCTTGGAGTATGTGATTACTGCAGTAGAGATACATAGCTAGATACATATTGTAGTAGAAAAAAAAAGTGATCAAAGTATATACATTCATTGAATATGAGAAGTGTGATAGGCTGAAGTTAGATATGGATATCTTGATATAAATCAGCATCTAAAACCTATATAAACATAATTGTCATAAATGAAAGCATATCATGGTCCACGTTTCCACCTGTAGAAAATCTATCTTCCTCTTTGAGACAATTAAGAGCATCCCTAGCATTAAATCCTCATGTACCTATGGGTGTTCTCTTTTCATATATAAGGGAGCATATGTCTTAATTGGAGTTCTTGATCATCTCGATTAGATACTTGTTCCTTAACCTAGTTGAACACAACCACCACCACCACCACAAAGATGTTTTATGGAAAATCAGCAATTTTCATCTTGCTAGTGTGTGCAATAACTACCTCATGTGTAGGGATGTTGTGTACCCCGAAACAGAAGGACAAGCTCCTCTATGAATGTCGTCCTTGGATAAAGCAAGGATTTAACAAATATCTCTTCCTAAAGATAGTACTTGTTGTGAGGAAGTCACAAAGGTGTCAAACATGTACATGGGCATGCACTACATCGTCTTGATGCTTTCACCGAACGAGAGGAAGATATACAGTGTAGGAAATATCTTGAAGCTTACAAACCGTTGCTAACCGCATCCTCTTCCCGTCCAACTTAGAATCATGTAAAAGTAATGGGTCGTTGATCTCATAATACACATGTAAGAACCCGAATAAGATAAAAAAAGAGTAATCTTGTTTATTTCAGATCATGAACTCATGGTGTAAATAGATTGCCATCTTAATATTAATAATCAGAGACATTCTTTTGATGTTTTCAAATGATCATTTGCCAATTTTTTGTTTAATAGGTTTGTCAATGATAAAGGAAGTGTGATTGAGCGGTTCCTTGGCTTGCAACATGTTTCTAACACCACATCATCTTCACTGAAGGAAGCATTGGTTTCTAAGCTTGCAAGATATAGGTTGTCTACAACCAAGGTTAGAGGAAGGTTATGATGGAGCTTCAAACATGAGAGGGCAGTTTCATGGATTGCAAAGGCTGGTATTGAATGAAAACCCCTTTGCTTTTTACATCTACTGTTTTGCTCATCAATTGCAGCTTGTGGTAGTTGCTGTAGCTAGATGTTGTGCTTCAATGGATGATTTCTTCAATTATGTCACTTCAGTTGTCAATACTGTTAGTGTTTCTTGCAAGCGAAAAGATCAATTTCTACAGAAACAACATGGTATTCTTGTTGAGCAATTAGATAGTGGTGAAATATCTCCTGGGAGAGAGAAAAACCAAGAAACTAGTCTTGTTAGACCTGGTGATACACGATGGGGTACACATTATAAAACATTAGTACGCCTTCTGCTCATATGGGAATCTATGCTTGAGGTGTTAGAGAATATTAGTGATGATGGAACTTATGAGGAAAAAACTATAGCATCTGGATTGATAGAAAAAATGGAGTCATTTCAATTTGTGTTTATATTGCATCTTATGATTAGAGTATTGGGGATAACTCAAGACCTATCACAATGTTTGCAAATGAAAAATCAAAACATTGTTTGTGCAATAGGATTGATTGGTTCTATGATGAGAAATATAAATGCCATGAGGAAAAATGGTTGGGATGATCTTTTTGAGGAGGTAAAAGCCTTTGTTAGACATTCCTAATATGGAAGATATGATACCAGTCAGAGGTCGTTCAAAATGTCGTGGAGCCAAATTAGTGACCTACTACCATCATTTTCATCATGGGATTCTCATTGTTGTCCTTGATCAAGTAATTTGTGAGTTGAGCAATAGATTTCCACAAAGATCAATTCAGCTATTGAGATGTGTTGCTTGTCTTGATCCGACAAATGAATTTGCCAACTTTGAGATAGAGAAATTAGTTAAGGTTACAAAGATTTATGATGGTGACTTTCGTGATTATGAATGTGAGAAGCTAAGAAGTGAGCTTGAAAATTTTATTGATGAAGTCAAACATGATGAAGAATTTTGCACTTGTATTGATCTTGGTAGCCTTGCCGAGAAGATGGTTCAAACTAATAGACATACATATTTCCCTTTGGTGTATCGCCTCATTGAGCTTGCATTGATATTACTAGTGGCAACAACAACAGTTGAAAGAGCCTTCTCTGCTATCAATATTATCAAGACCGATAGGAGGAATAAAATGAATGATAATTGGATGAATAATAGCATGTTATGCTATATTGAGCGGGATTTGTTTGCATCCATCAAAAATGATAAAATTTTGATGCGCTTTCAAGGCTTAAGAAACCGTAAGATGAACTTGCCACACAAGGTCCCAAGGTGCGTATTATTTTAGTACTTTTCTTCTTGCTTGTTATCTTGGTCATTGAAGAAGTGTATGACATTTAAAAATTATGTAGCATTGGGCGTGACAATTCAAGTGGTGTGAATTCTTGAAGATGCAAGAATCTATGTATTTGGTATTTTTCTATGCTTATTATCATAATTCTATGTATCTTTGCCTTTGAGCACTTTGAATCAATATTGAATTATCAATCTTAGTTATATCTATTAGTGTACTGGGTTGAGCGAGCAAAAAAAATTAGCCTATGTTATTTAGCCCCCCTCTTAGTCTATTTCCGAGTCTGCCACTACCGACAGCCTCCCTTTGGGTCTTGCCCTGATGATATGTGTTGGAGTTAAGGAAAAATGTAGCCTTAACAAACAACATGCCAACTGACATATAGTTTAAATTGCATTAATACACTATATGATAATAAAATTTAAAAGTTATTAGTTAAATAAATTTATATATTTGAAATGAACAATTAGGACATCAATGTTGGTTTAATTTTTAAGAACTCTACTTTTTTTTAATAAAAATACTATTACATAAAGTCTCTTTGATATAGCAAATAAATTCAACTCATGACTACTGTAATATAGCTAGGTGAAACAATTGTTTATGCCGTTGTTAAGCTAAGATTGTGGGCTAGGACCTATAATCTATTTTTATAAAATATAAAAGACAAACTTTTAATATTGAAGTTATAGTAACTAAAGTTTTAGATTAAGAAGTGGATAAAGAAACTGCAGCTAAAAATAAAGTCGAAAGCCAAAATATAGATCCATGATGTCACAGAAACCGATGCAAAAGTGCTGATATAACCAGCATTTTTATCAAACTAAAAATATAGTAATAGTACCATCCGTATCGATTCTTGCACCCCTATTGTCTGAAAAGTGTCCAAAAGTCCGAATACTTGTTCTTTGGATTTCTGTAAGAGCATCCATCAGCGCAGTGCCCAAATATGGAACTTAACAAGTGTTCTTTACTGGGCCTCTTTCTGCCTTTTTTTTTGGGCCGGTGGATTCTCTTTTCTTTTTTGAATTTTTGGGCTAAAATGAATTGAAAAAAATACTAATTTCATTGTTCTTTCAATAATCTTAGTTCATAGAGTCACATGTAGTCTACATATACTACTCCCTCTATTTTTAAATTATAGATTGATTTAGCTTTATTGTAAGTCAATTTCTCTAAAGTTTTAATAAGTTTCTATAAATAAATATACTAACGAGACATGTTTGGTTACATTTTTTTAGATTGACTGCATTTATTTCTACCTATATGCTACTCAATTTTGATTGGGAAGGAAAATAAATCAGCTGTATTTATTCTGGTGTGACAAAAGATCGCATGGATGCTGCTGTTATGTTTTCATTGGATGGGAAATTTGGTTGAGAAGAGAAATAAAAGGCAACCGGTACCGCACGGGGCCAGCTGTGTGTTAGACAGGCACACAACCGTCTTCCTCCTCGTATCGCTGACTGTGGGCCGCCTTCTTTCTCCTTGCCTCCCACACCTGCACCTTTCTTCCTCCTCGCCTCCATCAGTCCTCTACTTCGTCCATGGCCAGCAGCTCCCTCGATCCGCCCTCTTCTTGTGGCCGTGGAGCTCCGGCAAAAACCTAGTGCTCTGTGGCTGGAGCTTTGACGAAACCCAAGCACTCTACAGCTATGAAGCTCCGGTGAAACTCTAGCACGCCCACCACGTCCGCCTTCTTTCTCTCCCCCTCCTTGTGTGGCAAGTTCCGGCCATGGAGCTTCACCGACCCGACTAGGCCCAAGCCCAACCACTAGGGCCTCTAAACCGCGGGGCGAGCGGGTGAGGGAGTCGCATAGCCGTGACCACCGGCGTGTGAGAGAGAGGTGGAAGATGACGCGTGGATAAGATGGTATTGTGGTAAATTGAAAAAACACACGGCAGTACCAAAGTTTATGTGTTCGTAGCAGTGTGTAACCTAGCCCATATAATATATTATTCTGTCTTTTCAACAAAAAAAAAAGTCTTATTCTGTATTATAGGTCCAGCCCATTGGAAATCTACTTATAATTTGTGTGGTGTTTCCTTCCGTTCTTCTCTGATTAAATTAAAAAAAAAAGAAATCCGTTCTTCTCCAACTTTTCTAAGTTTTCTTGTGGCAGTGTTCTCTTCTCGATCTTTCAATGGGCAACTAAGACGCGAATAATTCATTTTGCATACAAGTTGTAT
>Ga0182004_10002225_pt1 | contig 14935 bp, 9 predicted proteins | sample Sormic07211540_1_FD_120479 | JGI IMG/M metagenome (GOLD analysis project Ga0182004, IMG submission 120479) | Endophyte microbial communities from Sorghum bicolor roots, Mead, Nebraska, USA - 072115-40_1 MetaG | ecosystem: Host-associated > Plants > Roots > Unclassified | place: USA: Nebraska...
AATGTATCAAAGCAGAGTTAAAATGAGCATTTTATAAGCAATTTAAAATTAGTGGCAAACTTGTAAATACTGGAAAGCGTATTTTCTTTTAAACCGGTAAGAATACGTTTTCAGAATTGAAAAGCGTAAATCCGCCAAGGCGCTAAGGACCGCGGATTGATTCATAAAAACCTCTAGGGACTCTTTAGCAAATGTGGCGGCCGAAGGGGTATCTTCTTTTGTGAGTCGTTGATCTCGAATCCAACGGTCCAGATTCGTCCAGGAGGGTTCCGGCACGGCGGCGCCATTGCCGGCGTCGAGGAACTCGGCGGCGCTCTTCGTTCTAGCGATTCTGGGCCTCCTAGGAAGAAGGAAACACACCGGGTAGAGGAAGACACAGCAAGCTCACTTAGGGTGTTCTTACGGACGGAGAAAGCTGTGGAAGGCATGGCTACGGCGGCGGAAGAAGCTATCACTTCGGCGAGATCCAACTCGATGCAAAGCGGCTAGGGCTCGGTTAAAGTGTGTAGATGGGAAAAAGAGTGCGCGAGTGGATGCTGGGAGTCTTATAGGGTGCTCGGTTGGCACTTTGGCAAGGAAATCCGACGATTTCGGGACTTGTTGCGGCTAGTGCGCGCGTTCGGCTCGGACTCTGCGAGGAAGAAAGGGAGAAGACGTTGACAAGTGGGTCCAGGCGAGCAGTGAGAGAAAGGGAAAGGGGAGGGCACGGGGCTGGCTTCCTGCTGGGCCGACCATTTGGCCGAGGTGAGAATGGGGAGGAGGGCCGCGCGCGTGGGCTGGATGATGGCTGTCTGGGCCGAACAAGCTTCTTCCTATTTTATTTTCACTTCTCTTTTTATTTCAAAGTCATTTTCCTATTTTTACACAGCACAGAATAAGTATGCTCCAGCATGTATGCAAAAACATGTTTCTCACTTTATGCTAAATTTTAATTTCAACAAAATTTATTTATTTACTAAATTAATTGCTCACAAAAATACTTAAATAAATCAAATTAAATCCTATTAATTGAAAATCAAATTTTGGATGTTACAAAATATAGCTTCACAACGTGATATTTGAATACAAACTTTGAATATTACTTTACAATCTTTCATAATGATAAAAGTAGATAATTTCTAAAATCATTAGGAACTATTTAAAATTATATTTAATAATGGTAGATGTTTATAGTTTAATACAACATTAGAGGTTTATTTTTTATTATCTTTGATAATTACAAATCTGGTTAATTTAGATGCAGTATTAGGGGTTTATTATAAATTATGTTTCAGAATGGCCAAGCTGGTTAATTGAGATGCAAATTTAGGGGGTTATTTTGAATTATTTTTCATAATAACGAATGTCGATAATTTATATAAAATATAGGAGGTTGTTTTGATTTTTCTTTTACAGTGGCAGAGTGAGTAATTTACATTTAAAATTAAGGGTTAGTTTATGTATTTTTTTATAATGGCAGTGATGGGCAATTATTTAATGACTACAATAGATCCAATGGTTATTATTGAAGATGATGATTAGGGTCTACCAAATCAAAAGCTAGATGTTTCTGATTATTGTGAGAATTTCTAAGATTTATCTTTTTTCCTAGTGTGTATGGTGGGAATTAATGTGGTGCCTCCGTTGGGGCCTCTAATTTTAGTAATAATAAGATTTTCACTTTCAAGATACATAGCATTTGCTACTATGTACTTAGATACACTATATCTAGATATATAGTAAAAGCAATATATAGTATAAAAGTTCAAACATTTTATAACTTGGAATGAAGAGAGTATCAATGTGTACCTATTGGTATCAGAGAATCCCACATAGGGCACACAAGCATGAGGTGAAGCTATGAAAAGATGTTATTTTCAGCTTCATCTCATCACATTTCTATGTGAGAGCATGAATTAATTAGCTCTATTGGTGAAGCTATTTGCAAAAGATCTATTTGACAAAAAAAAGCTTATGAAGCTGGTGGTGAAGCTGTGACAAATAGTGCCTGAATTTCGAAGTTTTTCCACACCATATATTTGGGACAATACTTTTCAAAAATATCACTTTTGGAATTTTTGGAAAAAATAACTTTGGGAAGCTCTGCCCATGTGATGCCGTGCATATCTTCATGACTAGTGCAACACATGTGTATCTTAACGTGGCAAGCTAAAAATAGAAACATAATGGACAGCTGGACACACAGATATGAGTCCCCAAACTAAGCTTCTGTTCTGTCAGAAGAATTTGGAACCTAGCTAGCTCATCAGATAAGCATAACATTCTGATGATTGATGAGGTGAGAACCATATGTTCAGTATGGAGTGATGAGTGCCGCCACCACATAGTGACGATAACCATTGCCAAACATAGTATGTGTATGTGACACAAGAATGGAAGCGTTTATCCATCTAGGCCATGGCATTTTTAGCAGGTCAGCATCCCATTTTCAGGGCATCGATATTTGTTTCTTTTTTTTCGTGTTAGGCAATGACATTGATGTAAACCTGAAAACAGTACAGCTTTTTTCAGTGTTACACATAATGAGGTAGAGATAATAGGCATTAGACTAACTAATTGGTGTTCAATTTTTTATGGGCAGGAAGAGTTTTGTCCATTTCTCAGCATTTAATTTAGTCCTTCACTAAATGTCTACATCACCAATTCACTATGGGGGCATCTAGCTTTATAAAAGGATATCATTATATCAATACTACCTTCTGCAAAGGAAAAAGGTTATCACAAACAGTCTAACTATTGAGATTGTGGAATTTACCGGTTATTCAACAATATTTTTCTCTCATAACAAATCAGCGAATAATACTTTTAATCATAGCTTTTCGGCCAAACGAGCAGACTCAAACTAATTAATTAGCAACGACAACACTAGGGGTTTTTCATTTTACGTGCAAGCAACGTTTCCCACTTTACACACGTGCAGCCTTTTCTAAAGACTGGACCATTAAACTAATAGTTTAGCCCAAAGATCAGTAAAATAAAGTAGAATAGAACCCATAAAAATGAAAATAACTAGTAGTGCACACGTGCATGGGACTAGGCCAACTAAACGATGTTAAAGTGTCGTCTGTTTTATCTTAACCTTTTGTGCAAATAAACCATTCAACTTTTGTGAAATACCTAGTTTGCTGAGGTCAGCAGATAAACCATCCAAGATGAACTCGACACCTGTGCCCCACCACTAGAAGAGCAAATAAACCATCCAAGACGAACTCGACACCTGGGCAGCATATAAAGAAAAAAAATAAAATTTGCAAGACGAACTCAACACCTCTAGCTATTAGTATGTCTCCGACTCTCTAACACAATACCTATAGTCTTCAATAGAGTACCCATACAGAAAACCTATTTTGGATACCAGAAGAGACATAACCCAAATTTTTGGGTATCCTCTCTTTCCCGATACTCATTTGCAGATAGTGTTGTCTTTTAGGTCTTATTGTTGGAGAAGATTAAAAATAGGTATAGAACCTTTTACCTGTAGCCCTACCCAAAGAACAAATAAGTCTTATATTTTGGGTGACGATTGTTGGAGATAGTCTTAGGAAGGCCAACATGCTCATATAATATAAACCTAGCCATGCATGCATGACAGAGTTCCCTTGAGTAGTTAGCTCTTAGCTCACACAGCCTTACTATAGCACTACCTAGCCTATCACAACACTCACTTGTCATGTCCCGGAAATAATCATGCTTATTAACCACACTGTCAACGAAAAGTCACCAGATTAATTAGCCACATCAAACCAAACCTTCCTTTTCAAGCAGGATTGTGCTCATGCATGTGGAGACATTCATGAGACATTCTTGTAAATTTCAAACCAAATTCTTGTAAATTGGATAACAGAGTTCCATTTAACTTGGGAGACATTCATTTGGTTGGAGAAACAGAGTTAACATGCTTAGACAAACATTCTTCAGATAACACCAGAGCAAAGCAACAGTAATTAAGATACTGCCTTTTGCTAATTAAATACTTCTGCCAAGACAATCATGCATGTTGCCATGTTGGGACAAAGGTGAGGTCAACTCTTGTACCCCGGTTGAAGCCTGAAGCAAACTTCAGTTTTCTTGGGTTCCTGAAAACCCTGGTTTCTTATTGGAAGATTCCACGCACACATGAACAGGATGCAGGTCTCAAGGAACTCTACCACCTTGCCCACATTATCATATGAGCTGTACAAGTACTGTATTATTAGAAAAAAAAAGATAATGATGCATGTGCACATCACACTGACGGCAACTTGTGCCTCACTGACTTGTGACTGATCATGTATAGCAGATAATAGGTGAATCTTACTAGTATTATATAGCCTCCACTTTGTTATGTTTCAGACTGGATACTGGGGCCATGTGGCCTTTTGCCTCCAGGAGTAAAAGAACTGCCGGTACCGGCCTGTTACTTGCAGAGAGGTACATTAAAAGGAATTTTCACTATATTTGCAGTCTACATTAACTGCAAACAGTTAAGGTAAAGAATGTTTTTGTGGTGAGAACATTTGTGGGTCAAATCTAGAGATGCCAGTCACCATTTGGGGATACTAATTAAGCTTACATGCAGTGCAGCCAAAAACAAGGAGAAAAGTTACTTCTTTGGAGATAAAAATGGAATGCTATTAAAAGCTGCAGTTTCACATCCATTGGAGTTTCCTGAAAGGCATCACCATGCCCCCTTTTCCAACTACGTGGAAGACGCTTGTGTACACACAACATTACACACGATTTCCACCACTGATTCTCTGTAGCTTACACACAAGCAATTTTATTGCTCAAAGTTTTTCTTTAAAAACGAAAAACGCCACATGCACATTCTTCCAAGAGGTGCTGTCTTTCCACCTTAAATCCTGTAAAGGAAATAACACCCCTGAACACCTCCAATGAACCTATAAGCAATCATTTTGATTATCAAAAAAAAGCAATCATTTTAAATTCTTTAGACAGTGACCAAAGCACATAGGAGAAAACAAGCACATGAAGCTTGTTGGGTCCTTCTCATCTTCCCCTAGACAGCAGACAGCTGAGCTAGAGCTGGACTGGCAGTCTGTCCCTGCCCTCCCAGTCCCAGGGCAACAAAACCAAATTTTCTTATTTGTCTTCTTGTTTTTGTTTCTTTTCTATTACTTCTTTAATTAACTGAACAATACAGTGGTAAATAAAATTAGCTGTGATTGCTACAGCAGTTACAGGATCACGCAGCCTTCTTTCTGGCGTCCTTGGCCACAAGCCCAGTCCACAAGTCACACACCCCACTGGGAACCCCTCTTGTGCTTTAGCTTTCCGTGTGCTCAGCTCAGCGTTCAGCAATTCAGCAACCCTCCCCTGGACAGTTTTTGAGCAATGCATTTTTTTTTCAGGATAACTTTTTACTTTAAACTTTTTTCTACCTTCTTTGGTGAATTGACAGTGGCGCCCCTCCTCTGCCACTGCCTATATATCCACCCTCTATCCCGCTCCATTGCTCTGTAGCTTCTTGCAGTCTTTGCCTCCGTTTCCCTCCGCTGCTGCTCTCTCTGAGCCTTGGCCTTCGCATGCTCTCTATGCTCCTCTTCCGTTCATAGCCCCGGCCTTCGTCTTCCTCCATGGATCCGCGCTAAATGCATTGCGAGATTCCAGACTGGTAGCATTTCTTCCTGTTCCATCTGCCGCAAGATGTAAGCAGGCTCTCACTTGACATTCAGAATATACCCTCAGATCTTCTTGTCTGAGAAAAGCGACGCCCTTTTTGGTCCGAGCAATGGAGGAGAGCTTCGTGCCCCTGCGGGGCATCAAGGACGACCTCCACGGGAGGCTCGCCTGCTACAAGCAGGATTGGACCGGAGGGTTCCGTGCCGGTATCAGGTATGAACTGAACTTGAAGGCTAATCTAATCTTTCTTCGCAATCTTGCATTGTGCTGTTCAGGATTAGTAATTCGGTATCACCACGGTGCCAAAATCGTGAAACTAGTTGCGACGGAGATAGAAAATCCTAGTCCTGTTCTTGTTGTTCTGAAGTTTGTTCTTGCCTGGCTCAAGATCTTGATTTTTGGGGTGTTTCAGGATCCTGGCGCCGACCACCTACATATTCTTCGCGTCCGCGATACCGGTGATATCGTTCGGGGAGCAATTGGAGAGGAACACTGGTAAATGGGGGATTCAAAAATTTGTACTTGGTGGTGTTAGTTTCTTCAGTAAAGTGGGTGAGGAGAGGAGCTTATTTTGTTTGCTTTGGGGATCAAAACTTGTGTGCAGATGGAGTGCTCACAGCAGTGCAGACGTTGGCATCCACTGCCGTGTGCGGCATAATCCACTCCATTGTGGGAGGGCAGCCCCTGCTGATCCTGGGAGTTGCCGAACCCACGGTGCTCATGTACACATTCATGTTCAACTTCGCCAAGGACAGGCCCGACCTCGGACGGAATCTGTTCTTGGCCTGGACCGGTTGGTAGGTCATCCTTGTTGCACTGACTGTGACTGAGAATTTTATTTCAGATTGGTTTGGCACAATTATGGCATTGTTTCAATTGGTTCTTTTTCTTTTTTGTGGGGGTGTCATGTATGTGTGCAGGGTTTGTGTGTGGACTGCCATCCTACTGTTCTTGCTGGCCATACTAGGCGCATGCTCCATCATCAACCGGTTCACCCGCATCGCTGGCGAGCTGTTTGGGCTTCTGATTGCTATGCTCTTCATGCAGCAGGCTATCAAGGTTGGTGAAAACTGCAGCAGGCCTTTTCAAGCCATTGCTGCTTTCCAGGCTTGAAACCCTGTGCTGATGCAGAAACTTTTTTTCTATGGCGTGCTGCTGCTGGACCATAGAGCTTTGTACCAAACACCAGGCCTCTCGAAATTGTGTAGTACTCCGGTCAATCTGAATGTAACTAACTAGTGGAGAATCTAGTAGGTTGGTCAAAGGCATGTGCAAGTGCTGAAAAGCACATGGAAGCCAATGGAGATGCCTCCAGCTTCTGTTTTTGTGCCATTGGTCACTAGTCCAACCAAATATTTCGGTGCTTTCAGTTTGGAACAAAAGAAGTAGATAAAATCAAGAATGTTTGTTTATAAAACAAAGTGTTTTCCTGGAAAAGGGTTCCTAAAAAAGTAAAAATACTAAAAAAAACATCATAAATTCATTAGTACTAAAGTAATTTGCTTGTGGCCATCTGGATGTATAAGCTCACCAATCTGTGTGATGGACACAGGGACTTGTCGACGAGTTCCGCATTCCTGAGAGGGAAAACCGAAAGGCACTGGAGTTTGTCCCATCATGGCGGTTTGCCAATGGAATGTTTGCAATTGTGCTGTCGTTTGGCCTTTTACTCACTGCTCTGAGGAGCAGGAAGGCACGGTCATGGCGCTACGGAACAGGTATGCATCCGAAAACTGTTCTTGTCCTGCAGATGCTATGACAAATATATATAAATCTCTCTTTCTCCACCCTTTGTGTTGCTTATGACTGTGAAGCACCTCACTTAGTCCAATACCAAAATTTCTGATGATAATACTCTTCTACCTAGGTTGGCTGCGCGGCTTCATCGCTGACTATGGTGTTCCACTGATGGTGCTAGTTTGGACTGGAGTGTCTTACATACCTTATGGAAATGTACCAAAAGGAATTCCACGACGCCTTTTCAGCCCTAATCCATGGTCCCCTGGTGCATATGACAATTGGACAGTCATCAAGGTATTCCAATATTCACAAAAAGATTCTAAAACATTACTTTTATTCATGTGAAATATGATTACTTATCGATTAAGTTTTCCACATCAATCCAATGAGCAGGATATGACACAAGTTCCACTCCTCTATATCCTTGGTGCCTTAATACCAGCAACGATGATTGCTGTTCTCTACTACTTCGATCATAGTGTTGCATCTCAGCTTGCGCAGCAGAAAGAGTTCAATTTGAGGAAACCTCCATCCTTCCACTACGATTTGCTTCTCTTAGGCTTCCTGGTATGCCCAGATGTGCACAATTCTTCAATACCAAGTTTTGGTGTTTTCTATACATTTCGATGACATCAATGTTTTGAACTATAGACATTAATGTGTGGCCTTATTGGTATCCCTCCATCAAATGGTGTCATTCCACAATCACCCATGCATACGAAGAGTTTGGCTACTCTCAAGCACCAGGTGAGTTATGAAAGTTTTAAAGAGTATTTCAAAATACCATGTGAATATCTGATTTCTCACTCACAGCGAGCATTTCTGTTCAGCTGCTTCGTAACCGGCTAGTAGCCACCGCACGAAAGAGCATGAGCCAGAATGCGAGCTTGAGCCAACTGTATGGCAGCATGCAGGATGCTTATCAGCAGATGCAGACACCACTGGTTTATCAGCAGCAGTCTGTCAGAAGAGTACGTGTTCTATTACCCAAAACTTAGTACTTCACAACACTTTATTCAGACGATTTTCTTTAAATAACATTTTCTATATTTTTTCAAAAAAAAAACAGGGCTTAAATGAGCTCAAGGACTCAACAGTCCAGCTAGCTTCGAGTATGGGTAACATTGATGCACCAGTTGATGAGACAGTCTTTGACATAGAGAAAGAAATTGATGATCTGCTGCCCATCGAGGTCAAGGAGCAGCGCTTGAGCAACTTGCTACAGGCTTCCATGGTGGGGGGTTGTGTTGCTGCTATGCCGCTACTCAAGAAGATCCCTACATCTGTCCTCTGGGGCTATTTTGCCTTCATGGCCATTGAGAGCTTGCCTGGTAACCAATTTTGGGAGAGGATCTTGTTGCTCTTCACTGCTCCCAGCAGAAGATACAAGTAAGTTTATTTTATCTCAAAAGATTGGTTTGGCTTTGGCACCTCTGATTCTGTTTTTGCATATCCACAAACTGTGCAAAGGCATGATCCAATGGATTCAAGAAAGAATACATTATGCTAAATACTGTTAATTTAGCTGCTTTGGAAGACTGAACTTCTTACCATGTACTGTAAATATTTCCCAGGGTGCTTGAAGAGTACCACACCACGTTCGTCGAGACAGTGCCATTCAAGACAATAGCCATGTTCACATTGTTCCAGACAATGTACCTTTTGGTCTGCTTTGGAATCACATGGATTCCAATAGCTGGAGTTCTTTTCCCCCTCATGATCATGCTCCTGGTTCCAGTCAGGCAGTACATCCTCCCCAAGCTCTTCAAAGGTGCACATCTAACTGACCTAGATGCAGCTGAATACGAGGAATCACCGGCTATACCATTCAGCCTTGCTGCGGTAAGTTCAGAAAGACATCATCTATCCCACGAGTCTTGCTCATCAGCATGTTATTTTCGACTAGAACATTATGTCATGTTGCATTTCCCTGAAACTGAAATCTCATGTATTTTCAGCAAGACATTGATGTCGCATTGGGACGCACCCAGAGTGCAGAAATCCTAGACGACATGGTCACGAGAAGCCGGGGTGAGATCAAACGCCTCAACAGCCCGAAGATCACCAGCTCAGGTGGCACACCTGTGGCAGAACTGAAAGGCATCCGCAGCCCATCCATTTCTGAGAAAGCATACAGCCCTCGTCTCACCGAGCTCCGGCATGAGCGCAGCCCTCTGGGAGGGAGAAACAGCCCTAGGACGCCATCCAAGTTGGGTGAAGGCTCAACACCGAAGTGAATAAAGCAATGATTCATAGTGCTTAAGCTTGCAACTACTGGCCATCAGTTATATGAGTGATTTTAAAGTGGTTTCAGTGCTAGTGTCCTTGTATGAAGATGTCCTCTGATGAGATTACTATTTATGTGTATCTCTAGCCTCTTTTTCTTCTTTTTTGTGTTCTCCTGATTAAAGGAGTGCTATACATGTAATCTCTGAACTAGCAGAATATTAGAGTAACTATTTGAAAAACCCTGTCACTAGCATATTATCATTCATTCATTGTTTATAATATTCATTAATATGTACATGAAATTGGTGGAAATTATGTGCATGCATTCCATTGAAAAGCATGTATCTGGATTCTGGAGCACTCTAGTTGTCACAACATTCTATTGATGATGGTGCTGAAGCTGAAGCATGGAACTTTAGACCCTGCTTCCCTTCCCAATTGCACATATTTTGTTAGTTATTACAACAAGTGTTCTTGCTTTTTTTTTTTTGTTCACTTGAATTCGTAACTATAGAACTATGCTATAATAGTCAATCAATTGATGTAACAGATCCGTAGATGCAAATGTAGCTGAATCGTTGATGGTTACTTTTGCTTCCAAATTGTATACTGAGTGTATGGTTCAAAAAACGATTCAGAATGTAAAGTTCTCCTATAGTTCTCTGTGCTGATGCACATCTCATGAAATTCAGTGAACTGGAAGTTCAGAAAAGGGGAAACGATGTAATAATATACACTCTATCTATAGATTTTTTTTTTCACTTGAGAGCTTCATCGAGAGATGCGCATGCGAAAAACAAGATAAGGTCAGAAATGACTGATTCAGACAGAAAGATGATTGCATAGGGAGATACCAATCGTCTGAGTCTTCCACTCTACCTATCTGTAGAGGCATGCCATGCTGATTGCAGCAGTAATTTGTTTGGCACTATCACAAGCTCTAACACATGGTATGATTGTATAGGAGACCTGCATGACCAATGTTTCTCAATGTTATGATGCCAAGTATACATCTGCTGAATACAGCCCTAAAATTGTACTTGCTCATGTTACTATAGAGGGAAAGGCTGTTTGTGGTGGAGTTTCATCTGATGCAAGGAACAAAGGGAACTACTGCAACACATGCCTGCAGTAGGTAGAAAGTGTAGAGACTTGAGGGTGGCGCCACAGCACAGCACAGCTACATTCCATCCCTCTTTCAACGGCAGCCATGATTCCAGCTTTAGAAACACCCCTGCATTGGCCCTGAAGCATTGACCTGCTGAAGCCAACATGTCATAACCACCATAGAATTCCCTCAGGATGCAGGCTCACCTCATAGGCTGCTGCTGCTGCTGGGCTAAACGACACGCCCGTTGTCGGCAATTATGGTCATTCATCCTCCTTTTCCGCGTCGATGATTTTCCTCGAGAGCCCGTGCGTTAGGACTGATGATGGAGTAGCTGATACAAGCGATGAAACTGTGCTGGAAAGATGAACAAGGAGTGATACCAGCCACAAGGGTCTAGGAATGATGTGAGGGTTCAAGAGAAAGTAGTGGCTGGAATTCAAAGGCATGGCGGCAAAAGGCGCGATAATCTTCAGGTCAGGTCCATGGATGACTCCTGGATGAAAATTCAGTGAATTGAGTGCAGCTCCAGTAACGGTGTGTTGTTTGTTCCCCATCATTTGACCTGCAGACAGCAAGTGGTGTGCCATGCTCTGACACGCAATTCCTGAAATGGCCCCCAGTTCCCAGGGCCACATCACATTCCCCCCCTTCTCCACAGCCACTGAATTCTTCATCATCCCCATCAGCTACCTTTCATTCATCCCTACTCTATCATCTCTTTCGATGCGACGCCATTTGTTCTTGTCTCTCTTTTCTGGATTCTAAAGAGCAACGTGACAATTTCACAGGGATGAAGATTGCACCAGTTAAAAGATTGAGACATCAGATCCACGCACATACATCATCCAGCATCTGCAGATGTGACCATGAATTATTGGAATGCAATGTGTTGCTCCACTGAAACTCGGACGGATTTTCTGGAGGAAACGAAAGGCTGAAACACTTCTGACATCTGTGGAACTGGACAACACTTCAATGAAAGAATGAAGGCAACTGCTCCCTTCAGTCTTAAGCACAATGCAAGCAATCATAATATCAAATCATACTTCTGCCAAGGAGACATGTTCTATAATTGCAAAGCTTTCGCTGCAAAAAACTGTTCCCAAAACATAAAATACTTTCAGTGATGGAGAAGTTCAAACGAAAAACCATTGCCACAAATATGAGCAGTGTGCACTTCTGCAAAATCATGGCTGTGGTTCAGACACAGAGATGGAACCAAACTACACCAATTATTACAGTTTATCGATCCTCTCATGAAAGCTGTGGAGTAACAATACATCAACATCAAAAAGAAAAAGGTATATCCATAACCACTAGGGAAGAGAGGAGCATTCTCAGTCACCGAAGATTTATGTCTCCTGGCTATAAGTAGGATTACATTAAGGTATCCAAAATAATTTGTAGTCAGCATTTATGGGACAAATGCATAAAAAAAAAGACAGCCAAACTCATTGTTACTGAAAATCATTGTTGTAATAATTTGAGTACTCAGCAATCGGAAGGAAACATTTGCAGATCCTCGTACAATAGAGTTGGAATAATTCAAGGCAAGAAAGTAAATTGTTTTTACTATTATTCATACAGCACACTGTAAGTCTAGTTTTAACTTCCGTTTTAACCTGAAAATTTGCGTCCTGTAATCTTCTCAGACTCATACAGAATATGATTGATAAGGCCCCTTGCAGCACTGCATAGCAAGAAATAGTTTCATAAGATACACTTCGACCATGATAAAAGTACTGGAAGATAAGATGGTAAAACTGAAAAGAAATAAAAAATTTACACAGGGCAGTAGTAACTTACTCATCCTTCATTTTCTGTATCTTCTCTGGATCAGTTTCATGCATGTTTTTCTTGAATTGTTGCCTCACCATGGTGACTAAAAGCTCTGTATTGTGTTTCTGGATTACAAAAGGCTGATTCAGTCTATTATATTAAAAAAAATTCACAACTTCAAGGTGGGAGCAATGGTAAATTTTTAGATAAAAATATGCATACCTGATGCCCAATATACTTTGCCCTCCGTAAGCATTCACGATATAACTACAGCATGAAAAATGAGAAAATAGTAAATAGAAAAAAGAAAAGTTTTTTTCAGCATCAGCTATGATTTTGTTTGTTTCATTCATGATAATTCTTCATAAAAGTAACAAAGAACTAGGCTACAGGATGCATATTTGATGTGTCTTCTAGAAAAGCTGAAGCTAGAAGTTAGGGTAACTGATCCAAATGAATGAAGCCTGATGACTGACTATTCATTAACAATACAACAGTACAAGTTGATTTGAAAGTTGGTTGTCACCCATAATACCAAAGAGAACACAGCAAAAAGCAAAAGGTGCAAAAGGAGCCTTACCCTGAGCACATTATCAGCAAGTTCCGGAGGCAAGGCTTTCTGGATTGAAGGCATCTTCTTCAATGTTGTGGTAGACTGGTAGTCACTGAAAAGGTATAAGAAATTGTTTTCATCAATAATATGCACATAGAGGATGGATTAGAACAAGAAAAGAGGTCAACATGTGTACTTATATGTGACTGTGGCCAACAACAATAATAAAATGTCGCCAGAAAAATTCAGTGCAATAATGTTTAAGGTGCACCAGTAAAATGGGAAAACATATTACCACAAGATGACAGGAAAGAATATAAAACTCACCTGTTGATATACGCATACCACCTATTTATCAACAAAATGAAACAACCAGGGATGAAAACTTGTCCTAAATGCTCACAAAGTTACAGCCATCCAACGGCCTATAGTTGCTTCTTGCTTGCTTCTGTCAAAATATGATAGTTCCAATAGATAGCGGAGGACCCATCCAACCAATACATGGGCCTTCCGTGCCCCTCTGTTGATCAATGCAAGTAGACTGCAATATCTCAACATCCATGAAGCCATCTAGGCATCAGGTTAGGAACTAGTACTAGAGTCAGCACCGCAACACGAACTAGCTGGCGGTGGCAATTGACATTTCCACGAACACCTCGTGGGCACGACCACCCCTGCCTGTCCCCAATCCGCCTCCCCCCTCCTCTCCCTGCACTCCCAAACAAAGGACGAAACGGGAACAAATGCAGCAGCCGGCGTAAAGGGCTCCCGAGCCGCGCCCCCAAGTCCGCGAACTGTGAAGGACCCGGCGCCAAGAAAGAAGGAAGAACCTTTCCCCTCCTCTAACGCCAATGGAACCAGGCCAAGAAGGGGGAAGGGGAGGCAGCAGCAGTAGTGATGGGTTCTGAATTCAGGAACTGAGAGCGAAGTACCTGCGGATCTCGCGGCGGCGGGCGGCGGGCGGGCCTGGTTGCGCTCGAGCGACTGTTCGCTGCTGCCTTCGTGGCTAGTTCACTCGTGGAAAAACGACCGAACCAAAAACACCGCCTTGGCCATTTGTTGGCGTATTTACGTAGTCCCGCTTTCGGTCCGCCGCCCGGGCCAGTTCCAGGGTCCCTGGCATCTGCCACGGCCACGCGCGCGGCGATCCTCGGAAGCAGCGGCGGGCGCCTCCCATTCCAAAATCACCAAACCTTACCACCCACGGCCACGCGGCGTCTACACCGGCGTGCCAGGCGCAGGCGCTGGGCGGCTGGGAGCCTTACGGCCTTGCCTGCTGTCGCGGCTGGGCGGCAGCCAGCAGCGCGCCTGGGCCGCTTGGCGGCAGCGGGCGGCCGGCTGCTGGGGTCTGGAACGCTGCCGCGCTGGGAGAGTTCGAGGCAGGAGCTGGCCTGGTCGATTGGAGTCTGTGAACTGTGAATTTTGTAAGTTAATTCGGTTAATTGGCTTCCCGTTTCAATATACTATCGAATGCAATTTTGTGAATGTTTGTGAAACTACGACAGTAAGGCTAAGGCCTTGGTCATTGCTTGAGTGATGATTTACTGATTTTAGGTCGCCGGTTTACTTCTACAGTATACGTTAAACAAAGTTATGCTCAATTCTCTGAATGTATGATTTTTTTTTAACACCATGAATATATGAAATTATTGTGTTCATTTATGTGTTATATCTACTATTTATTATACAATCAGTACTAGGCGGTGTAATACCCTCCCAATATTAGTCTTTAGGACACACACAAAAAAATTTGACAACCCTCACAATCTTAGGTGACCCTTACCCGGAAGTCAAGCTGCTGCCACCAGATCTGCTATCTCACGGGTCACCACCATGCCCTTCGTGCACTTGCCTGGGTTGGCTACTGGCGGGTGCCAGGTGGTGTTGGTGCCTGCTCCCCA
>Ga0182004_10002226_pt1 | contig 14935 bp, 12 predicted proteins | sample Sormic07211540_1_FD_120479 | JGI IMG/M metagenome (GOLD analysis project Ga0182004, IMG submission 120479) | Endophyte microbial communities from Sorghum bicolor roots, Mead, Nebraska, USA - 072115-40_1 MetaG | ecosystem: Host-associated > Plants > Roots > Unclassified | place: USA: Nebraska...
AAATCCAATCTCCTTGTCATTTCTAACTCTGAGGTCCCTCATCATGTTTCTGCATATGTATAGCGGGTTTCTGTAATTAGTTATATATATACATGATAAGTTACAGAGACATTATTGAAAGGATGAATCACTTACAGACAGAAGCAACTCATTAGAGATTTGTCAAGAGCGTCGACTTCCACCACTTCGATTGATTTCTTTTCAATACAGGCTCAGGATATGATGGATCACGAGTGGCTTTACCACCTCTCGTGGTCACAACATTAACTTTCACATGATAGGCAACTTGAGATTTAAAGTTAGCTACTTGATTTTCTAGTCTTTTATTAAAACTAAGTTGTTCTTTTAAAGACTTGGTAAAGTTATCAAGTTTAACATGAAGTTTTCCTAACATTTTATCATGTTGCAGAAGCATAGCATGTAATTTCTCATTAATTCTAGCCTGATTAAAAACAAGATATTCAAGCAAAGAATTAACAAGTAAATGGCTAGGAGAGTTACCTTTATTGTCGCGCAGATTCCATTTCGGATATGTTGCTGGTGGTGGTGGGCCATACCCACCATCATTAAGAAGAGATTTAACGTCCGTCCTTCGACAATATTCAGTATCGTTGCAATGTTCATATGGCATTGCAGCTCGTAGCTTGGAATAATGCTCAATAGCAGCTCGATCTCTTTTCCAGTTTGCTCTTTCGTCTAACCTATTTAACAAAGAATCTAGAGATATAGAGTTAACCAATTGAATATTGTTTGTACCTTGTAGATGATTGTCGGTCCATCCTTCATTTTCCACCATCTTTTCAATCAACTCCTTGGCTTGCTTCACATTAAGAGAGAAGAAAGCTCCTCCGACAGCAGCAACAAGATGATGACGGGACTCAATAAAGAGTCCATGGTAGAAACTCTGGATTAGCAACCAATCTTGCATCCCATGATGTGGACATGCTTGAACATACTCTTGCATGCACTCCCATGCTTCAGGGACAAATTCTTGGTTCTCCTATTGAAAGTTAGAAATTTTACTACAGAAAAGATTAGTCTTACCAATTGGGAAGAATTTGGCAAGGAAGTTGCTTGAACATTTCTCCCATGTGTCAAATTTCACCAAGTTGTGGTAGAACTAATGCTTAGCTTCTCGTAATGAGAATGGAAAGAGACGAAGTTGAATGACGTCTTGTCAAATTCCCTTGATAGAAATTGTGCCACATATCTCTAGAAAATTCTAAAGATAAGCATTAGCATCCTCGGAAGGATTACCATTAAAAGCAATAGCTCGCACCATATTGATCTGTGAAGGCTTAAGCTCGAAGTCTACCTTGCCATCACCAGCACACGGTAAAGTTGCTAAATCAGAATTAGATGGAGTAGAATACTCACGAAGAAATTTGATTGATATCAGTGGATTGGTTGAGCTACTCGGGCAATTAGTTGGATCTGACGGATGTTCATCAAGAGGTGGATCCCTTGGATGAGCTCTAGAAGTCCTTCTTGGAGGAGTAAGATTAGCTCTTGCTCTTCTAAGAATAGTTTTAGGATCGTCTTGATAATCTTCCGGAAGATTAAATCGAGCCATCCTAGCTTAAACAATCACAACACAAACAAAACTCTAATACGCACCTGCTAAAGACAAGGGTTAGTTCTATAGCAAATATCAAAGAGACAAATCTATTTAGGCCAATTGCTTCCTCGGCAACAACGCCAGAAATGCTTGTTGGCAATTCTTAGCGCAATCACTAAAGGTAGTCACAAAGCCTAATCTTTGACAATGGCACTAGAATTGTGTGTTGATTATTCTTATATCTATTGGAAATTCCACAAGCGCACAGAATAGATCGGTTGTAGCACTTCACTTGGGAGTACCAAGTATCATATTTATTTCCACAAGGAAGCTATATATGGCTAAGAGATGACTCTAATGAACTTACTAAGAATAACCTAATCTAGCAAGGTGATCTAATAACAGATAAGTTGGATATGGGTTATAGACTAAGTAATAACCTAACTACTACCACTTGGAGACAACCTAGATGTATTAGGAGAGGTCCTAGAGTGTGTAAGCAATATTTCTATCTAGCTCAAGAATATCTAATTTAGCAATCAAGCGCCCTATCTAGTACTTCAGACCATACGCGTCTCAAATTAATCGGGCACGACACACAATGAGGTCTATGTTTTAAGGACTAGGCCCAACATGGTGGAATACATAGGCTAATAGGGCTGTCACCACGTGCCGCTACCACAGCTATCCGGAGGCCTAGCCACAATCCAAGGTAATGTACAGTCTAAGCACCACGCCTACACTACAAGATACTACTCTAATCCTACGCAAGAACTAGAGCACCGACTAGCGGCGAAGAACCCATACTAGAAGTAAACAAGACAACTATACTATTTATAACTGAACTACTAGCACTCAAATGATAAGTATATCACTTAATGCAATAAGTAAGGGCACTCAATGCAATAAGTAAAGTACTCAAAGTAAATGGTGAAAGTAGAAATATATAATGCAGGCAGAGCTATGCCAAAGGTTCTAGGAGACTCCTCTCTTACAGCTCCAGACTCCACTCTTCACTAACACTCTCACTACTAGTCTCACTAGAGAGTGGACTACACAAGCACAAATGGCTCAACTAGCTTTCTCTCTACATTGGCTCTCTGAATATAGTCGAACTAGGGGGGTATTTATAGGACAGAGGTGACTGGGAAGCTCCTGGCACGAGTGGAGTGGCGGGCGCCACCTTCCCTGAACCGACATGGCATCTGACGGCTCCAGATCATCCTTTGAGGCGGTTTGCTTCATAGGTAAGTCGGTTGGCACATGTTGGAAGTATTTGTTGCATGTGGTGGAAAACCACAATCCATGTGACACTTGTTCCTGCCTTTGGATGAAATTGACTTCACTTCGACGTCCCAGATGTTGACACAAGTGAGATCACACGGATCGGTGACGTGGCAGCTGAGGTGGGGTGGCACCCGCCAGGTGGGCCCTAGCGACCGCCACCTAGACCTGGCACCCGCCACCCTCCTAGGCCCCAGTGGGCCCACATGTGCTGGACTGCCTCTTGGTGATCAAATTCTTGTACATTTTCGACATTTTCCCTACATACAAATAAAACGCATGTACAAGTGGAATTCCATTAGTTTACACCAAATTCTCTATCGTCTGTCTCTTTTTCCATGAATTGATGTCTTGTTGATGGTTAAAATATGCATTTAGTGAGCATCAATAGGCCCCGTCTTATGGGACTTGGACAACCTCGGCATGGAGTCTTAGTGTAATGGCCGGTGCATCTTATGGAACGGCATCGGGTCAGGGCATGAGGATAGTCCCTCCATGCCATGCACAACTTTGAGACCGCCCTCCTTGATCATCTTCTAGAGTCATATGGCGACATCTTGGAGCCACCAACCGAGCTACCCCAACCACACAGTTGTGATCATCACATCCATTTGCTCTTGAACATAGCATCGGTGGTGGTCCAACCCTACCACTATCCTTAACTCCAAAAGGATGAGCTAGAGGCATAGTGTGCGGCGATTCTCGACCAAGGTATCATTAGACCTAGTATGTCACCTTTCTTTGCACTTGTGCTCCTCGTCAAGAAGACAGACGACACTTAGTGCTTCTGTGTCGACTACAAAGCGCTCAACGACCACACCATGAAGGATAAGTTCCAAATCTCGATGGTGGAAGAGCTCATCGATGAAATGCACGGTGTATGCTTCTTGACCAAGCTAGATTTGCACACCGGCTACCACCAAGTGTGTGTTCACCCTGATGATGTGGAGAAGACCGTGTTTAGAATGCATCATGGGCACTTCAAGTTCCTCGTGATGCCATTCAGCCTCACCAATGCCCCTGCAACATTCTAGAGCGTAATGAACATGGTGCTTTGACCATTCCTTTGTAAGTGCATCCTCGTGTTTTTGACGACATCCTAATCTATAGCAGTTCTTGGTCTGAGCACCTTCAACATCTTCACATTTCTTTCATGTCATGCATGCGCATCAGCTATGGATCAAGCACTCTAAGTGCGCTTTCACCACCTCCTCCATGGCGTATCTGGGCCATGTGATCTCGGCCTTTAGCGTCATCATGGATGGTGACAAGGTGGCAACCGTGGCATCTTGGCAACAACCCGCCTCAGCACAGGGACTCCACAGCTTCCTCAGGCTTGCCGGGTACTACCAGCGATTCATCAAGAACTTTGGCATCCTGGTCGCCCCACTCACCAAGCTGCTACACAAGGAGGGCTTCTGTTGGACCGATGAGGCCACAATGGCATTCATCGTGCTCAAGGAAGCACTCTCTACCACCCCGGTCCTCCACCTACTAGACTTCTCCAAGCCCTTCGTCTTCAACTGTGACATGTCTAGGACTGGTTTCAGTGCGGTGCTCCATCAAGACATAGGACCGCTCGTGTTCTATAGCAAGTTGTTCGCCATGCATCATCTGAAGGTGGCAGCCTATGAACGTGAGCTCATCAGGCCAGTGCAAGTGATGCACCATTGGTGCCCCTGCCTTTGGGGTTATCAATTCATTGTCCAAACAAACCACTACGGCTGAAGTACATGCTTGATCAGTGCCTTTCTACGGTCTCACAACATAATTGATCAGGAAGTTGTTCAGTTTTGATTTTACCATCGAATACCGATCGAGTCACCTGAACATAGTGGCGGATGCGCTCTCACGCTGTGAACCAAAAGAGCCACGATTGGTGGCCATCTCGGCACCCTCCTTCAACATCTACGATGACCTACGCGATGAGCTTGCCATGGGCAAGTCTTTGTGTCGCCTCTACGACACCATCGCCACAACTCGTGCTCCGTGGGCCTCATCCTCTGTGGCTCCCGAGCCTACATCCCCACATCCTCACGGGTGCTCCAAGAGGTGCTACAACTAGCGCACATGGTCAACCATGAAGGAGTCCAGAAGACGCTACAGTGCCTACGTCTTGACTTCACAGTGGACCATGATTGGGTTCCCGTTCGGGATTTTGTCCACACCTGCGTTACCTGCCAGTGGAACAAGACTGAGGCACTTCATCCGGCCGGTCTTCTTCAACCACTTGACAATCCTTCATAGGTTTGGGAAGACAACTACCTAGACTTTGTCGAGGGCCTCCCCAAGGTGAATGGCAAGAGCGTCATACTAATGGTGGTTGATTATTTCTCAAAGTATGCCACTTCACCTTGGTCGCATGTGTCCTCTTCACCAACATCGTCCGGCTCACCGACATCCTCCATGGCGTCCTCGGTTGCACGCGCCTTCTTTACCGACATTGTTTGGCTCCACGGGTTCCAATCATTGATCATCAGCGACCGCAATCCCATCTTCACTAGCCATGTCTATAGAGATTTGTTCAAGATGGCGAGCATCTAGCTACGCATGAGCACCACCTTCCATCCCCAGACAGATGGCTAGTCCGAGGCCATCAACAATACTATTGCCATGTACCTATGCTGCATCATTGGCGACCGTTCGCGGGCATGGCTGGAGTGGCTTCCATGGGCCAAATACTGCTATAACACAAGCTTCCACTTCGCCCTGCACGCCATGCCGTTTTAGGTGGTCTACGGTCGCCCTCTACCACCCCTGGTGCCCTAAGAGCCTGCCACGGCGTGCACGACCATGGTCGACAACATGTTGCTGGACCACGACACCTTCCTCGCCGACGTCCGCGATCACCTACTCTAGGCTCAGCACTATGCCAAGCGCTACTACGATGCTCATCATAGGCCCATGGAGTTCAACATCGATGATTGGGTCTAGCTGCGTTTTCTCCACCAACCCACCCAGTCACTGATGCCCGGTGTGTGCGGCAAGCTTAGCCCGCGCTACGCTGGTCCCTTTCATGTGGTGGAACGTATTGGCGATGTTGCATACCATCTTCGTCCTCCTAAGGGTGCACAGATTCACGACGTTTTCCATGTTGGTGTCTTAAAGCCATTCCATGGCACGGCGCCAACAACGACCCTATCCCTGCCTCCCCTACGCCACGGCCATCTCCTGAAAGCACCAGAACACGCCTTGCGCTCCTAGCTGCGACGCGGCGTGTGGCATGTGTTCATTCAGTGGGCAAGTCTTCCTGAAGCCGACACCTAGGAACCAGTTGAAGAGTAGCGCGCGGCCTACCTTGACTTCCAGCTCGAGGACGAGCTGTTTGTCGACGGTGATGTTATGGTGGGCCGTGTCTACCAGCGTCGCAAGCGGAGCCATGGGTAAGGATGCCATTGGACGACGCGCGCACAAGGCTGCATGGTGACCGTGCCCAGAGCGCCCTTAGCTCCTTAATTTTAGGATCTTAGATTTGAGTTTGTTAGTTAGTGATTTGTGGAACATTGGCTATATAGCCTGAACATTTGGTTAATGCAAAGCTAAGTTGGAGATTGAGTTCAATCTCTCCTGCTACCCTTAGCCCAGTCTATCTCTCGTTTCTACGTTTGACGTTGGCCGCTAGGACGACGTCGCACGCCCGCCGCCACCGAGAGATCAGACCATGTCCACCCACATCTCATAGCTATAACCTCAGAGGGAGCAGCAGCGAACTCAACAGAATGTCTACACTTTCTCCGTTGTTCGTTTTAGTATTTCTTCTGTTACTAGCACTAGAGTTTGAGTTTATCTCAGACCATAGTGCTAGTGTTAAATCACACACCTAAGATACATGTTGTTGTTCTTTTTTTATTGTCAAAATTAATTTATACATACTAAATTGCTATTATTTCTAACAGCTAAGCGCTTCAGCTTCTCCAACTTTATCTTAAACTCCACGTTCTTTTCCTTTGGACAGAGAACACTCCAACCTTGAAGCATAACTGTTACCTTGAGTAACAGGGATTGCCCATCCGTCCACAGAACTCCCTAAAAGCACAAATTATTTCTGAACCTCCAAAGCCGCCACAGGGCAGCAGCCAGAACATATTATCTACTAAAAACCTTTTGGCCCCGAGCTTATCTATTGAATCTATCGCCATCTTTCTGACACAAAACCAGCACCCAAGTTTTTGTTCAAAGTTTCAAAGAGACAACGGCCAACACTCTCACGGTGTAACTAGTCAGCACAACACGCCAAAGAAACAGCTGGCTGAGCCAGCCTAGGTTCGAGTCACGGCACCATCTTCTTAAGACCAAAATCAGGGGGACGTCCCTCTCCCTGGTCGAGTTTTTTTCAAAGAGACAACGTCAAAGCTGCATAGCTACCACAAATTCAAAAAAGAGGCACGGACTGACTCAAGTTCATTGCAGAATAAGCAAGACTGATCTTCAACCTTTCTCCTAACTACTTAGATTATCTCTAGTTAACAATTTTTTTCTTAGAAAGCAGCTATATGAAAAAGTGTACTCTAAGAGGAATCTTCAGACTCCAAACTGCAGGAATATGCATAGGTAACACACCTCTAAAATTGATTACTTTATACATGGATTGAGAGGAATATACACCATTTAAAGTAAACTGCTAAATTAAGGAATCTTTCTCATCAAGAAAACAAATAGTAGAGGCTAACTGCACTATCTCTAACCAGAGGTTCATAAGCCAATTATCAAAACATCTTCTAAAGGTACATTTAAAGTTAGTTCCATCTCAAAAATTAGCCACTGTTTCAGACTTTTCATTGATCAGAATGTAAATCTCCCAAAACTGAATTGTTAGATTTGAGGTAACCAGCCAGTTGTCTCCCCAAAACTTCACCTTCTTGTTGTTTCCTATTTTCCATCTAAAACCCATTTTCGCTGCAGAAGCTGCCCACAACCTTTGAAAAATTGCGAGGCCCCTAATGTCAAATTATAAAAGATATTAGGTCCATCTGTGTTGTATTTGTGGTCACCACACAACACTTTTTTTTTATCATCACCAGTAATAATCTTTCTGCTATACTCATGTACATGTATCAGGCTTGTATATTACTGAAGCAATAGTATAGACCAGCCCAACAAGGTGGGTCATCAGCCTTATGTTCTCCTGAAGGAATTCTGAAATTTGTACGGTGAGGTCTCAGACAATGCCGGAATAGACCAAGCAGTGAACCATAAAAGATTGTCTGTGCATCCAATCTGCAAGAAAAAAAATCAATCAATAGACTAATGTACTAGTTCCTGCTATACTGAAAACAAATCTACACTTGTGTTATGTATACAAGTACAAGAAGAGGCCAGGGCATCACAATTCTTGACTTCTGTTCCTAGACTAGAGAGTACAAGCACTGAGAAAATTTGCCTCATGCTTGTGCCTAACAAATTGGCAGCTGGGGATGGACTGGAATCAAGAGTCATCAATCTTTCTTCACCCGATTCCTCGCTGCTCTGGCGGAGCTTGAACGCTCTGACTGAGAGAACATGATGAAGACATGCATAACGCCAGTCACCAGTGCCAATCCAGCAGCGAGGAGGATAATGCCTTTCCACGTTGACAAGAGTTGAGTCCACTGTAAGAATCTGTAGGCACCATATAGGAGGAGGCATGACCAAGACAGAACCACCTGCACCAACAGCAGAAACAGAATTAAGCAGCAACAGGATAATAGCAATTTTTTTAAGGGCAACACAGGACAAAGTTGAAGGGGTATGTTTACAAGATATTCTCATAGTATAGGAATAACTAAAGCTTTCGACATGAAATGAGGTACTCTCTCCATTCCACTTTATAGACGTGATTTAGAATGAAACAGTCTCCTAAATTATACTTGACCATTCATTTACTTTATATTATTATATTGTTTATGCTTATAAACTTATGATGCCAACCAAAAATTATAAGGTATGTTTGCTATTTACTATCCTAACAGGGCAGCTGTCCATTTACTATTTCCATTTCTTTAACGACTGTGATGGATAATGCTAATCCATAACATGATGACTTGAAAGTCAAGTATTTACCAGCAAAGATTTCACTGGACGACCAATTGGTCTAATTTCTTCATCAAAAGTACCAGTTGCTATATGCTTGTCCAATAAAGCATCCTGTCATAGAAAAACAGTAATTAACAAATCAGCCAATTTGTGGAGCCTTTCAAATATGACATCTTTCATGCTCATAGTTTCACCAAGTAGTCAAATACCTTTGCCACAAAGATGTCCTTACACCATTTTGAAACATCTTCATCGAATTTAGGCATATCACTCATTGCATGGCGTTTTATATGAACATGAACCTACAATGAAAATTGTGGATCCGTAACTATACTTGACATCAGAAAGGTATCTATTTTATCCAATCAAAGTTTCCATGATCAAAATCAGCAGCATCTCAGCAATTCGAGTCTACAGAAGTTGAAACACTTACTACTGATGACTGTCCCTTGAGAATGCGCAGCATTGTCGGTGCAGGTGAATCTTTAGGGATTATCACTGTTGTATCATAGATAGCTGGGACAAAATCACGCATAATACCTACTGCTGATACAAATCCCTGATATTGGCACACAGAAAAGAGCTGTCAATAGATCATACCTTTCAGAAAGGAAAGTAAAAAAACAAGGAAGAGATCAAATTTGCACAAAATGTATAATGCAAGAAGTTTCATCCATCTGAGTATTGTACCTCAATAAGCAATTAGCAGAAAAAGATAAGCACAGCTGATCAACTAAGGCTAATGGAAACTAAAATATATAAGAGTGTCACATAAAGCTGTGTCACATAGGAAAAGGAAATTGTCGATGTTGGGAGAGACCTTTAACATTTCACATGCAAACACTGGAAACTTCCATGGCAGAATACAAAATTTCAGTCAGGAAGCAGCAAAAATGCAAACCTTGGTCCGTGGAATCAACACATTTCTAGGGGCTGGCAAACCCTGTGAGGCTGCATATTCTTGAGCTGCTAGAAGTTTTGCTGGTGTAAACCGTGTACCCTCAACAAAAAGGGCAAGCCAGAATGATCTGGGAAAGTCCTTCAACCTTCTGAGACCCCACTGAATTAAAGAGCATAAATATCCTTTAATTACTGAGAACGGAAAGGTGTCAACTGTCAAGTGTCATTAAGTAAGGTTGAAAATACTTTAAGTGTCTTTTCGTCCTTTGCCCAACTTCTCTCCAGAAATAGATATTCAGAAAACCACATAGACCAGCCAATAACCTGCAATAGTTTATCAGAATAAGAAGAGGCACAGATACATGCAGTCCCTTATGATAAGATAATACAGAGTATGTTCAAACCTTAGTTCTTCAGTACTCAAGAGCCAAGACCGAGCCCTATTCAGGAATCATAACTCAGTAATATTCACTTTGTGTTATTACATCACTTCAAGTTTATTTAGTACCTATCGCTTCAACAACTGATCCTAGACTAATTTTCAAGAAAAACTTGAAGATTATACATAGTTTCATGTTGCTATCATTCAAGCATGACTAAACATGTAACATTAAAGCCAGTTAGTATGTTTGACAAATCAATTATCAGGCTGTCAGTCGGTTCTTGCTCACAAATGAATTGGAATATGCCTGTTTGTGGGTTCCTCATAAGTTCAGTAAGAAAAAAAAATTGACCACAGGGAGGAAGACATCCCCTGGGCATTGAAATAAGAAGCTGTACCAGGATTCGAATGTGGACCAGCAAGGGGATACCCCCGAGCACACTGCTCTAACCGGTATAAATCGTGAGAAGCTGATATAAGTTCAGTAAGAAAACTTTCTAGTATATCTTCAATTTTGATATCTCTTCTTATATAGTACTTTACTGGTCAGGACCCAAGCAATATGGATGATCATCTACTCTTCTTAGAGATTTTGTTGCTTTGCTTGAGACTTTGGCACCAGGGATGATCTTATAGGTATTTTCTCGAACACAATCTTATAGATATTTAGGGGAAATCATACTTTGCTCCATGGATAACCATGAGGTCACCAAAGTAATGATGAAAGGGAAATACCATGTACAATGAAGCAATATGCCTGATAAGTTTACAAGTCCATGTGTATCCCAAATCTTAAGTTTACAATGACGCAGATTTGCAGAAATAAACTGGAATTACAAGTAATACAGAACTAAAACATGAGACAGCATACCATCATAGAAATGTATGAGCAAACTTACTGGAAGAAACTTTGAAGATTTCTTCATGATAGCTAGTGTGCTTCCAAGACATCCTGAACGCTGGTCACCAAATCAACCCAACTCTTGTCACAATGAGTTAGTAATAAAACTGCTAGTTCCAAGAAAAATATTTAATGAGAAAAATAATCACCTGTGCCAAAATCCATCCAATAAGCCAATCGATGTCGCTCCGATGATTTGATATGATAAGGGCATGCTCTTTTCCTATTGAATTCTTCAAATGATACTAATAAAAATCCATCCTTTTTTGGACTACGCTATAAAATCAATGCTCATTGCTCATGTGAAAATTTTGGAACTCAACTCCTTACCCATTAGCTGATAAGTTTCTTGATCTGCATGCAATTGTACCTGCAGAATTTGAATGTAATGATTGAAACTAGGGAACATATTAAGAATGTGAAACTAAATATTCCACAAAGATCCCAAACAAAATAAGATTATCTGCCGAGAACTCTAAAGTGTCTCTGACCCTCTAGCCCAAATATAGGAACTTTTCCTGACACCTCTGGGAATTAAACTTTTTCACTGTGAAATTCCTTGTGCAAAAATGGCCTTAGTTCTTTTAAAAGGTTGCGAACAAGAAACACTTTGCATTTCCAACCAAGCAAGCAGTTCAGTTGTTTCTGTGTGGGTTCGGAAGGGACTGGAGGTTGGGGTGGACAGAAGGGTGGTTAATAGTTTTGATCTTGGATTGGCCGAAATTTAATCTTAACTACAAATTCCTTCTTGGCCAAACTGACCAAGCTGAGGAGCCACCTCAAACAATGTCAGCAAATCCAATGTGTCCCTGTGTCCCTCCCTCACTTAATGTTATTGTTATATATATGATCTTGAAACAAATGGTTAAGAAGAACCATATAACTGAACAAGACACAGAGCAAACTCATCAGGCACCCAAATTTCACTTAACCCAGCTAGACAAGCAAATACTAGCCACTTAAATTGTAGAAACTTGGCCATTTTCAAAAAGAACAAAAATAATGTTGACTTCAATCATGTATAGTGTTAGCCCTCTCTTGTCTTGGTGGTGATCAGCCCACCCAAACCCCCAACACTCCACCTCTTTTTTTTCCTCAAACAAGCGTGAGAAGTGTGCATCATTATAATAAGAAGAAAGGAGCCTAGATAACTCTTAAAACCCTTATAGGGCAAAGAAGTTACACAAAGGATTCACCAACAAAGCTTAACCACAACAAGCGACCATGAGCGAAACAACTAAAGCCACATGCTACGGAGCCCTTTGACTCTCGCCTTACACCATAACATTGCCTCATCTCTAATATCCCCAAGATGGCAGCAAAAGATTAGGAGAAAACCTCTCGAAAATGAAGCCATTCCTATGTTTCCAAATACACTATGCCACTAACACAACCAAAGAGTTCAAGCCCTTGCGAGATAAATTGGGAACCCACTGTAAAGCATGACACCACCGTCCTGTAGTTCTCCAAGCCCGGAGCTAAGTGCTGCAGCCCAACTATTGATAACACTGAAAACCACACACTCCTTACAGACACACAAGAAGTGAGTAAATGTTTCACTGTCTTTTCCTCTAGATCGCACAATGGGCAGCGCTCTGGGTGATCAAGTCCACGACAGACAAACAATCAGTTAACCAACAATGGTTCAAGGAGGCCAATGAAAGAAATAATTTGCATCGAGGTGGAGCCTAGGTCTTCCACATTTCCCTCTATGGCTCAAATTCCACTGATCCATGCCATTGCCATGCCAGATTGCCTCATTGCCAAGTGAACCATTCAAAGGCATACTACCAGCCAATAAGCCAATGTATTCGTCTTAATTTTGCTTTTTTTTTCTCAAATATGCAAGTGCGCTTCACACCATTGCATTAAAAAGAACCTAATAATTAACACATCACACTACAACTTCAAACCAACAAGCCAACTTTAAAACCAGTATATGAGGGACCATGTAGCCCAAATGAAGAAACAAAATAATATTGAAGCTTGTTTTCCTTTGGCCAATTGAAATGTGTCAGAGCTCTATGCAGAAAAGAACCTGACTTTCAATTGCTCAAGTTTATGTTTTCTTAAATTACCTTAACAACAGCCCACCAGTCCAAAAGCCAGATTAGCTGAAGCCATAGCAGCTCGACTAAGAATCTGTTGATCCGACGATACAAGCTCTTCGATAATGGCCTTACAGACACGAGCAAGATAGCCTGCAATGTGTAAGCAGAAGATAAGAGCAAGGCAGTGGTGATTCGAGCACGCAATTAATGGTTCAGAGAAGTAAGTTTGTCCATTTAGCTAGGCCAGAAAGTAAAAAAAAATAGCCAAATGTTGGACAATTTCCGAATTAAACAGCTGAACCGACAGCATTGCAGCAGATCAGAGCATTATGGGGAAAAAAGCGCCAAAAAACAAACGCAGTTAAAAAAGAATCAACACAATCAACCGGAACTTCCCCCAGCTAACCAGTGCAAAGAGCCTCCAGCTAGAGAAGAGTCAATATGGTACAAATTTACCGATTAAATTAAAAAATCGGTCATAGCGACCGAGCAGATTCAGATCACCACAGGAAACCCCGAAATTATTAGTAAAGATAACTACTGAAACAGAGGTGGCTTAGCCAGGGTGGCTGAGATCACCTGGATTGCGTTGACGATGAGGCCGGAAAGGAGGAAGAGGAGCCCAAGCGGAAGCACGACGAGCACCAGGGGGATCACCATGGCCGCCGCCGCCGCCGCACCGGCCACGTCTCCTCTCTTCTCGGTCCTGTTCCCGGATTACGAGAAAAGCGCTGGGGAAATAAGGCCCTGTTTAGATTTTAGATAAAAAAAAATTAGCACATCAGATATATTGAAAAAATGTCGGCAGAGATTTTAAAAACTAATAAAAAAATAAATTACATTACTCGTCTGAGAACTGCAAGACAAATAGCATATGTGGATTACTGTAGCACTTAAGGCTAATCATAAACTAACTAGGCTTAAAAATTCGTCTCCTAATTTTCAACCAAACTGTGTAATTAGTTTATTTTTTATCTACATTTAATGTTCCATGCATATGTCCAAAGATTCGATGAGATAGATGAAAATTTTTTAGGTGGAAAACTAAACAGGGCCAGGAAAGATATGCTTATGTGATCGTGTGGATGACTAGGGCGATTACATGCAATTCTTGTTTGTAGAAAAGTTGGAAATTTTCAAATTTGAGCAAATTTACACTGAATAAATACTAGTTTTTTAGATACTTCTGTTGTGTATTTTGACATATACTAAATACTAAATCTAAGTGTATAGAAAAAGCTATGAATCTAGAAATATCAAAATGTTGTCTTATAGTAATTTAAAATGGAAGAAATATTAGTTATGAATTTTTTTTATAATAAACCTATTTAGAGACACTAATGTTAATTTATTTTTCATATAATTAAACTTTTAAAAATACTTGTTCGAAACTTTGAATTATTTTTTTTAGGATGGCGTGAGTATTTAATCATCTGCTATTATTAAAATGAATGATGCTCTAGTTTTGAAGGATATTATAGAACAACTATTTTTTGCTATTATAAGAGAAAGGATTAAGTCCACTTTTAGCCCCTCAACTATTGGTCGAGTTTAATTTTAACCCTCAACTATAAAACCGTCTGTTTCTCACCCTCAACTATTAAAACCGGTCACTTTTAGCACCCAGAGAGAGGACAGGGCGGTTTTGAGCCACTTTGTGCGGTTTTTCTTTTTTCTTTTCTATGGTTAAACCTGTGAATTTCATAGTGAACTGTTTGAACATCGTAAATTCATTAAATTTTTTGGGTAGCCTTGTCATGATGTTCTCTATGCATAAAAAATGTGAAACTATGAAAGTAAGTATTTTTTGGATGCTAAAAAATTAGCTCTTTTAATTAATAAATACA
>Ga0182004_10002227_pt1 | contig 14930 bp, 14 predicted proteins | sample Sormic07211540_1_FD_120479 | JGI IMG/M metagenome (GOLD analysis project Ga0182004, IMG submission 120479) | Endophyte microbial communities from Sorghum bicolor roots, Mead, Nebraska, USA - 072115-40_1 MetaG | ecosystem: Host-associated > Plants > Roots > Unclassified | place: USA: Nebraska...
AAATTGATTCTTTCGTGGACGGAGGAAGTATCATCTACCGGCCACCCATGTCATCCTCGTCCTGGACTCGGAGGTAGCGTTGGTTGGTTGCCGTGTCTTCCTTCCCCGTCCATCTACCAGCTCGACATGAATGCATGCGCGCAGTCCTAGTCGCTTACTCTCGTCCATGGAGTTCATATTTGGCTATCAGCATTTTTCTGTATGGCGATTTCTAGGACTAGTATGGTGGCGATTACAACTCCGGGCTTTGTTTAGTTCACCCAAAAACCAAAAAGTTTTCAAGATTCTCCGTTACATCGAATCTTGTGTACATGCATGAAGTATTAAATATAAACGAAAACAAAAACTAATTACGCAGTTTGCTTGTAAATTATGAGACGAATCTTTTAACACTATAGTTAGTTTGTGATTAGATAATATTTACCACAAATAAAGGAAAGTGTTACAGTAGCGAAAATTTAAAAAAAAATCACATCTAAACGAGGCCTGATAACTGATGAATTAATGGTGGCTGTGCTGTCTGAAAGTCTGAACACAAAACAGAACAGAACACGCGGATTGCATTGGACGACAGCTTGATGCATGAATCATGATTACCTTGCCTGACTGTGGGCTGTGGCTTACCTGGACTACCTACTACATGTGGGTACGTAGACCAAGTGTGTACATTGTACTAGGTATACGTACTACTGTCCTAATCAGCAGTCTGAATTGCTATAATTTTTCGTGACCAACAATCTGAAACTCTGAATACATTCTTTCTTAGCGTCGCTAAGGGTTCATATCTACCTCTTGTGTTCATTTCATGCATGTGAATTCCTCTCAACATCTCTCTCTCTCTCTATATATATATGCAATTCTCTTCTTTCTTCTCTCAACAGCAGAGCAGCACACTACGCTTCACTCCTCCTGCGGAGCCATCCTATCCATGAACAGCTACTCATAGACTGACACTCCTCTCTCCCTCCCATCTGCACACTTGAGACCGGCATTCTCTCTTCTGCTTCTCTGATCCATGGCTGATCTGATGGCTCCCCTCTACATGCTAATCTGCGGGCTCCTTCTCTCCATTTCCCTGCACACCCTTCCTGCCGCAATGGCAAATAATGGTGATACTCTCTCGGTAGGCCAGGCGCTTGTCGTTGGTGACAAACTCATATCAAGAAATGGCAAGTTTGCATTTGGCTTCTTCCAGTTCCAGCCAGCTTCAGGGACGACGACTATCGTCAGTAAGTCCACCTTGTCCTCCCTTGGCTGGTATCTTGGCATATGGTTCAACAAGATCCCAGTGTTTACCCCTGTCTGGATCGCTAATAGGGACAAGCCCATCACATACCCTGAGCTAAGGCTGACACGGCTAAAAATTTCATGGGATGGCAATCTCATGATAACCATCTTAAACAATAATGCCAGCACTGCCGAGTCCATAATTTGGTCCACTTCTCACTTTGTCAATAGGTCGACAGCAGAAATCAGCACAAACACTACTCCTAATGCCACCGCTGCTGTTCTCATGGACAATGGAAACCTTGCCCTCATAGCGGCAGGATGCTCATCACCTAATGGAACATCCTTGTGGCAGAGCTTTGACTACCCAACAGATGTTGGGCTTCCTGGCTCCAAGTTAGGCCGGAACAAGGTCACCGGTCTGAACCGCCGGTTCATCTCAAAGAAGAACCTCATTGATCCAGGCCTTGGCTCATACATACTTGAACTAGACACCAATGGAGTGCTGTCTCATAGGCGCCGAAAGCCTCCTTTTGTTGTGTACCTGTCTTGGTCATCTGGAAAATTGGCCTACACACTTGTAAAAACACTCATTGGGCTGCTAGACTCGGATGCACGCACCAAAGGTTTGCTCCTACCCTCATATGTCAACAACCATGAGGAGGAGTACTTCACGTATGAATCACTGGATGAGGCATCTTCCACATTCGTCTCAATAGATGTCTCAGGTCAGATTAAGCTGAATATTTGGTCACAGGGAAAACAGTCCTGGCAAACCGTATATGCCCAACCTGCTGATCCCTGCAGTCTGCCTGATGTATGTGGATCTTTCACCGTCTGTGACGGCAACTCAAGTCCATTATTTTGTAGCTGTATGGAGAGCTTCTCTCCCAATTCACCTCATGATTGGGAAGCCGGCGATCCAACTAGAGGTTGCGTCAGAAGTATTCCCCTAGAATGCACAGCCAGTAACAACAAGAACATGTCAAGTTCTTCATCAGACGACATGTTTCACACCATAGCTCGAGTTACATATCCCCGTTACCCTCAGAGCATACAAGATGCTATGACCCAGAGAGAATGCGCAGAAGCTTGTCTTGGTAACTGCTCCTGCACCGCTTATTCCTACAACAATAACAAATGCTCTGTCTGGTATGGTGAACTGCTTGGTGTAAATCAAAATGATGGCGTCGATAATTTTTCTGATCAAGTTCTTTACCTTCGCCTTCCTGCTAGAGATTCGCAGGATTTGACAAGAAACAATAAAAGAAAACCGAGCATTGTTACTGTGGCAAGCATTGCTAGTTGTGGGTTTATAGTTTTCATGATGTTTTTGTCGTTGTTAGTAATTTGGAGTAACAAATTCAAGTGGTGTGGTATGCTGCCATTACATGGAAATCAAGGCAGTGGTGGTGGAGTTATAGCATTTAGATACAGTAGTTTAGTTCATGCTACTAAAAATTTCTCAGAAAGACTGGGAGGAGGTGGTTTTGGTTCTGTATTCAAGGGATTGTTAGGTGACCAGACTATGATAGCAGTGAAAAAGCTTGATGGTGCCCGTCAGGGAGAGAAGCAGTTTAGGGCCGAGGTGAGCTCAATTGGATTGATCCAACACATCAACCTAGTTAAACTGATTGGTTTCTGCTGTGAAGGTGATAAGAGGCTACTTGTTTATGAACACATGTCAAAAGGGTCTCTCGATACCCATCTATTTAAGAGCAATGCTTCCGTCATAAATTGGAGCACTAGGCATAAAATAGCCATAGGAGTTGCTAGAGGATTGTGCTACTTGCATCAAAGTTGCCGCGAATGCATCATACACTGTGATATTAAGCCAGAAAACATACTTCTAGACGCATCATTCGTTCCTAAGATTGCAGACTTTGGGATGGCAGCAATTGTAGGAAGGGATTTTAGCAGAGTTCTAACCACATTCAGAGGAACCGCAGGGTATCTTGCCCCAGAGTGGCTTAGTGGAGTTGCTATTACACCAAAGGTTGATATCTACAGCTTCGGTATGGTACTGCTTGAAATCATATCAGGAAGGAGGAATTCACCAGAAGTATATAGCAGCAACAGTTGTCATGTTGCATATTTCCCGGTTCAAGCCATCAGTAAGCTTCACGCGGGAGACATACAAAGCTTGGTGGATCCACGATTGCAAGGTGACCTTGATTTGGAAGAGGTTGAAAGGGTTTTCAAAGTTGCATTTTGGTGTATTCAAGATAATGAGTTAGATCGGCCAACGATGGGTGAAATCGTTCGGGCTCTTGAGGGTCTCCAAGGGCTTGATATGCCCCCAGTGCCGAGACTACTTGCAGCTATAACTGAACCTTCTCGTGCAGCTTGAACACATTGTTGTCGAGTTAATATTAGTATTTGTTTCAAAAAAATTGGAAAGTATAACATGTGTGTTAAATATTAGAGTAGCACTTGGTGCGTGAGTAGTATGGAGTTGCACTTGTATGTCTTTATTTTAGTTTTTGTTGTTCTAATATAATTTGGAAAAAAAAAAACTCTTGCCACCTTTCATCATAAAAAAAAAGAAAAAAAGAACTTGTAAATTTTGTATTATCTGATATCCCAATACTTCATCATCATTACCTTGAGTCTTGATGTGTTGCAAACTTGTGTTATACTCGCAATATACTTTCAAAGATACAAAGGGCTAATGTGCATAACTAGAGATATCAGATTCTAAATGACCTGCCCACATGTACTAGCCTACTAGTACTCCCTCTGGTCCTCTATATCTGGCGCCCACCTGTTTTTTGGTTTGGCCATAATATCTGGTGGACTAGAATACCGAGAGAGAATTAATTACGGAGCAGGTTAAACGAAGCGTTCTCGGCAACGAAGTCTTGTGCGTGCGTCCCAGCTTGGCAACGGAAACGTTGCATCTGTTCTAGCTCGATTGCATCCTGACCAATAGACTTCTCAAGACTAGGCCACTGTTACTCGCAGTTAATACCCTTCTTGGTCTCTGGAATTAGCCTGCCCATGCCAGATATAGAGGACCGGAGGGAGTACTTAGGTAGTCTAGGACAAGACTGCAGGTAAGTCATGTTTGTTTAAATCTAAAAAGTTTTTGGAGTCTGATTTGTATTTGACAACTATAGACTAACTAGGTTTAAAAGATTTGTCTCGTAAATTATAGACAAATTATGTAATTAATTTTTGTTTTCGTTAATATTTAATGTTCTATGATTACGTCGTAAGATTTAATATGACGAGGAATTTTGAGGTGAACTAAAAAAAGGCCAAACAACCATGATTCATGCATGAACCTGCAGTCCAATGCAATTCTGCGTGTTCGATCTGTTCTGTTGTGTTCAGATAGCACAATTAACTGAGCTGGGTACGGCTTTGACCGCAACGCATACCTGTTAGAGTTGTTAAGCAATATTTTTTTATTTCTTTCCTTCATTTTCTACTGAAAAGACCGTGGGGAAGAAAGCGCAAACTTCCGATGCCTGCCGCAAGAGTGTCGCCATTCGCCGCCGCGGCCACGGAATGCGAACGAGCGTGCTGCAAATGCGAAGGAGCGTGCTGGAGGGAAGATGAGAGGCTGTTCCCTTGTCTTAGGCCAAACTTAATGGTTGGTGTCATTACACAGTTTTCAAAATCAAAACGTCATCAAGAGTCAAATGAAACGGTTGATGAAACAGCCCCAACAACACATAGTTTCATTCTGACGTTTCGATGGGTGGAGGGCTCCAGTTTTCAGTTTCTATCACCCAATGTGTTCACAGCTGTGAAGCGGTCAAAGCTCAAAGTTTGTGTAGCCGACGCGATGAACAGCAACAGCTGGCTAACTCATTTTCAGGGGGCGATTACAATGCAAATGGCAGTCGAGATTGCCAACATGTGCGACATGCTTGACCGGGTCGAGTTAAGTTCTCAGCCGGACTCATTTGCTTGGAGGTTTTCCGCCGACCAGTGCTATTCGGCCTCCTCGGCCTACGCAGCGTTGTTCTTCGGTTCTGTGCAGCTTCACGGGGCGAGGCAGATCTGGAAAACGCAAGCGCCACCAAGGATCAGATTCTTCTTCTAGCTTGTGCTTCACCGGCGCTGTTGGACTGCGGAGCGCCGCTTCCGTCACTCCCTTCAGGATAACGATGTTTGCATTCTTTGTGATCAAGGGATTGAGCGTATCGAACATATCATCCTAGGCTGTTCTTACAGTAAGGAGATTTGGTTCCATATGCTTTCGTTTGTCAGGTTGGAGACCATCATCAGGGTGCAAGAGGAACCGATTTTTGACTGGTGGCTTAGAGTTCGTAAGCTTCTTCCGAAGGATATTCGGAGAGGTTTCGACTCCCTTTTCTTCCTCGTTGGATGGCTTCTTCGGAAAGAACGTAACTCCAGAACCTTCAAGCGTCGAGTTTCTTCTCCGGCGCAGCTTCTCCAGGCCATCAAGGATGAGGCTGCCCAGTGGTGTTCGGCGGGCTTCCACTAACTGTCGAGATTACTTGCTCGTGTTGGCTGATCTTCCTTTTGCTTTCTTTGTCGGGGCTAACGGTCGTTACCCCATTCGGTTTGCTGTTTGTATGTTTGCATTTTCGTTTTACGTTTTTTCGTTTCGTATCGGTTAATTGTATGATTCACAAACTCCTATTCTCCTTAATGAAATGCGTGCTTAGGCACGTTCTATAAAAAAAAAAGGTGACAAAAAGCATTTAATTGTTGTAGTTGATTGGGATCATATGCACCAAAAATCCTGTGGCCATATCTATGATCTGAACAACAAGCACCATCAGTTACAAAGCAAAAAAGCATTCAGGCCGGCAGCAACTCTAAATTACTAAAACTCCATTGACAGCAAAGCTTAACACAGTAGTACAGTACTGCAGTACATATTGAATTCAGGTACAGCAAGTTGACATCACCAGAACACATATATAGATGTCTGGGGTCATCTGCGCACGGGATCGGCAATGAAACGATGAATCCCCCTCAATGGCCGTTTCACCCAGTTACCGATGCCTAGGAAACAAAGCGGAGTCGTTTCACCGCGGTGAAACGAATTTTTTCTCTCTCCTGCCCATTTCATGTAAAGATTCCCTTTTTACTGAGGTGTGCCCTATTAAATGTGCATGATACCCCTGTAAAACCTCCACTAAGACTGGTCTTATAAGTCGTATTTTTTTATCGGTAATGATTGGATACAGGCGACCGCCCCGTCCGGACACACCTCCTGGGCCTATGGAGCTGCTCGGCCTGCTCCCCTCATGGCCCATCAGAAATAATGAACGATATATTTTTTTTATTTTCAGCCTACTCCGCTTTTCTCGATTACGTGCCGTATTTTTTTTTTTTCCTTCTGGACGACTCTGCTCATCTCCATCGTGTGTGCCTGCTTCTCTATATCCCGTCGCTCGATCCTTCCATGCCCGGCAGCGGTCTGCTTCTCTCCACAGCATACGCCGCCAGCTCCCTCCCTAGCTGGCCACAGCGCCCTCCCCCACCGCGGCATCCTCCTTCCCACCTCGGTGGTACCTTCTCCCACACCGGCAGCAACTCCACGCACCCCGGCGTCCTCCTCCCCCAACCTTTGCGGCTCCTTCCCCCACCCCGGCGTCCTCCTCCCCCACCCCTACAGCGCCCTTTCCCTGACACCGGCTTTCTCCCCCACAGGGAGGTCCCAACGCCCTCAGATCTGGTGACCATGACGCCCCTGGGCCAGGCTCTTTCTCCCACTGTGTTGCAATTGTATGTTTCAATTGTTATAGATGTTTTAGAGGTATGTTACAATTGAATTATATGGATGTTGCAAAAGTAGATCAGGGAATGTTACACATATTGCAATTGAAACTAAACAAGGTCTTAGAAACAGAAAAAGGTTGCACAATGCACCAGGGTGTAAACTCCAATTGGGTTTTATTCGTTTGGCTCATAAGTCATGACAGAAAGCAATATTCATTAATTTGTTGTGAGAAAGATACTGCTGAATGGCTCACAGATTCGACTGATAAGTTTTGTCTTGTTCGTTTGGCTGATAAGTGATAAGCAAGGCTCGATATGCTTGGCTTAGCTCGTTATGGCTCGTTAGGATAAGCTCAGCTCGGCTCATTATCTTAATAAGCTGGAAAACGGGCTCGGCTCGACTCGTTACGAGCTCGAGCTGGTTCGTTAAGCTCGTGAGATAAATATAAAAGTACATAAAATATAATATTTGTATTTATCTAAAGCTTAAAAATATCAAATATACAAAAACAATATATCTAATAGTCTTAAGTCGAACCAAATATTCATATAAGTGTAACACATAAAGTAATAAAAAACTAATATAAATTATGGTAATTTTTTCTCTAAAATTGTAGTTTGTTTGATTCGCGAGTGGCTTGCAAACTAGCTTGAGTTGGCTTGTTATAGCTAACGAGCTAAAATCTTGGTCCGGCTCGGCAGCCGAGCCGAGCCGAACCAGCTATGAGCCGAGCGAGCTAACGAACTTCGAGTTTTTTTTCCAGACTTAAGTTATGACAGAAAGTAGTGGGCCTTGTTTTAGTTCCAAAAAAATTTGGGTTGGGGTACTGTAGTACTATCGTTTTTATTTGGTAATTATTGTTCAATTATAGACTAACTAGGCTCAAAAAATTCATCTCGCGATTTACAGGTAAACTGTGCAATTAGTTGTTATTTTTGTCTATATTTAATGCTCTATGCATGTGCCACAAGATTTGATGTGACGGAGAATCTTAAAAAAATTAGTTTTAGATTGAACTAAAAGACTTTAGTTGATTTATTGTGAGAGAAAAACACTGCTAGTTGATTCGACTGGTAAGCTCAAACAGTGGCTGCTAGTCTCCATCAAGTCAAGTCAACCACCAGCTGGTCCATGCCGGATAAACTGTGCAATTATTATTTAATTATGGAGTAATTAAAATTAAAATATTTATCTTGTAATTTATAGTTAAAACTGTGTAATTAGTTTTTATTTTTTTATATTTAATGGCCTTGGTATAGTAGTGCCTAGGACTACCGGTGAAGTCTCCAACGCATGCAGTCTACTCCATACGTACCTTGGTCATGGTCAAGTCAACCGCAAGGCGACACAGGAGGGGGGCCAACATTCCAAACAGTGCAAAGTCCCTATGTGTCAGAACTCACTTTAAGCCTGATTAATTTGGCAAAATTTTTTTTTATTTGGATACTATAGCATATCTCGAGCGAACCAAGAACACACAATTTGATCACAACCTTGATGTCTAGCTTCCCAACTGGTAGGATTTTCCCGCTCTAGTTGTTGTAGCTGGAAAGAAAGACGAAGTGTCAGTTTTCATTTGTATTTGATAAATATTTTCCAATCATTAACTATTTAGGTTTAAAATATTCATCTCGCAAATTACAGGCAAACTGTGTAATTAGTTTTTATTTTCGTCTATATTCAATGCTCCATATATATCTATAAGATTTGATATGATGGAGAATTTTGAAATTTTTTAGTTACTTTTTGGGTACTAAACAAGACCTTAACTCAGAGATTACGCACCTCACTCATGGATATGTTTTTGGACGAACAGGCCTACTGAAATTTATTGAAAAATAAAACAATCGAGAAAGCTACGTCTTGTTTAGGTCTAAATTTTTTTTGCAAAATGTACACTGTAGCCATTAGCGAACACACGGGGGCTAGGGTGGCTGCAGTCCTCTTGGGCTCAAATTATTTTTAACAGATTTTCTTTTTAGCAAAAGACTCTACGTATTTGATATTTTTATATACTTATTCTATGAATCTTTGCTTTTGAGCACTTTGAATCAATATTGATTATCAATCTTAGCTATATATATTAGTGTACTAGATTGAGCGAGAAAAAAAATAGCTATGTTATTTAGCTCTCCTCTTGGTCCATTTCTGGGTCCGCCACTGACTGTAGCACTTTTGTTTGTATTTGACAAATATTGTTCAATTATGGACTAACTAGGCTTAAAAGATTCGTCTCGCAAATTATAGGCAAACTATGTTATTAGTTATTTTTTATCTATATTTAATGCTCCATACATGTGTCACAAAATTCGATGTGACGGAAAATCTGAAAAAAAATTGCAAAATTTTTTTGGAACTAAACAAGGCCTTACAAAAGCTGCAAACAGGAGTAAAACAACAACTCAAAGGGGAGAGGGAAGAGAGAGGGAGGGAGGAGTTTAGGAAACAAATAAAGAGATAAAGAAAATTAGAGCTATTATACAATTTGCTCTAGCCATAACTCTATTGATGAGAAGTATTTTTTTTTCTTTGGTCTCCAAATGAGTTGTCAGAAGAAGTTCTTGAAGATTTCTAAACCTTGGAGACTGCAAGCTGAGATCACTCCTGAATATTCCTAGTCTCCGGCAAGGCAATCAACACAAGTGCTCCTTTCATTCAGTTATGGTCATCTAGCATAGTGCGTAAGGTCAGTCTCAATACATGTTTCATAAGAGTGTCATGCACATTAAATAGGGTGCCATATAAGCAAAATTGCTAACTTGGCAGGGTCATTAAATGAAGGAGTTTCATCAGATGAGAGAGGAGTTTCATCCCCATGAAACTCATGTGGCTCGGTTACCTAGTTTATAGTCTTGGTAACTGTGTCATGAAACTATGCGTTGAGACTGACCTAATGACAATTAGCAGTTTGAACGGACTAAAGGAACAATTGAAGCAAGAAAGAGTGTGAAACGTGATGCCCGGTAGCAATAACTCGAAGTTACCGAAACTCAAGGACACAATAAACGCCCACCCAAAAAAAATTACACAAACAACTACAAGATAAACCGAAACAGCTACACTAGCACCTTTCCACAACATCTAGCCAACGAGAAAGAAGAGGGAATTGAATCCTCTACGCCAACTGGGGGATCAGCTTCCTGACACGCAGGCACCATTGCATCACTAGCTTCTCCACGACCACGATGGTATCCAAGAGATGCAGCCTAGAGAGGCAGATGTGCCACACCTCTCTGCTGAAACAGCAGCCCAACAAAATGTGATCCATAGTTTCGACGCCCTAATCACACATAATGTGATAGATGCTAGTTGGTTGTAGGCCATGGCGAAACCTCCTCTCCGCTGTCCATCATCTACCATGTATAAGCAGCCAAAAGAAGAAATGAACACGCGGCGGTGTAGATGTCTTCCAAATCTGCTTAGCCCCTAACGGTGTTGATGATCCAAAAAAAAAACATAGCGCCATACGCAGAGGCAGCTAACTAGTTCAAATCTTCCATGAGCCGACAAGCAAATGTGGCCTTGTTTACTTCCAAAATTTTTGACAAACGGAGACTATAACACTTTCCAACATGGACTAACTAGACTTAAAATATTTGTCTCACAAATTATAGACAAAATATGCAATTAATTATTCTTTTTATCTATATTTAGTGCTCCATGCATGTGATTCGATATGATGAAGAACGTGCAAAATTTTTGGAAACTAAACAAGGCCGGTGTGGCGGTGTCCGCGGCTCCTGCAATAGCTGCACATCAGGTCACAGATCCTGGCGAATTCGAGCACCAGCTGCATGCATCGTGAGTGGCCCAGTCTAACCCAAGCATTGTTGACCAGGGCCTCTCTCTTTCTCACCTTCACTGCCGCGAACACTGTAGGTGCCCGGCTCTGAATGCTTGCTCCATTGAGCCAGCCGGTTAGTCCAGAAGAAGGTTGATTGGCCGTTCCCCAAGGAGAATACAACAGTGGCGGCCTGCAAGAACGGCACGGAATTCCTTGGTCCTGGGCGCCTGACCAGCTGTGAACCAGGCAACCTTACACTTTGCACCAGAGACCATTGTTGAACCTGCATGCCCAAATGAAGCCTCGACACAGAGCCTCGATTGTCCATGGTGACCGACACAAGGCGATGGAAGTGTGGATCGGCATCGGAATGGCCGACATGGTCGCCGCGACCAGCGCAGTCCTGCCCGTTGTATTCAGCAGCTGCCTCTTCCACCCTCAGCAAGTAATAAACCCCTATGTTGGTTTCATACCCATGATCAATTCCTTGTCAAAGTCTGAATACAGATCTCAATCCAAGATCCCTTCCATGCAACAAGCTGAAGCTATCACTATCGCAATCGCAACACTGCTTGCACCATGGATCCATTTGCAAAGCAGCAAAAGTATGCAATCCATGCATAGGAGGAACTGCGACAAGACGAGATGTATTTTAACCATAGGTCCATACATTATACAAGGTTACATATCCATGCCAATCAAATGGTACCACCAGCCTACCACACCTTAAATAGTAGAAACCATTTCGCAAACCAGTGGTTTGCAGAAGGTTATGTGACTCATCTGCTTAACAATCTAGCTTAACCACTACAGCCCTAAACATTAGTTGGTAACAAGGTAGTTGAAGTTCTCCTGTGACATGAACTCGACGATACAATCTCTTATGATGTCATCATGAATAATCCTCGCAATATTCATTCCAACCAGTTCTACCTCAGAACGATAGTCCAATGGCAAAGGCTGAACATCCTCTAAAAAGAAGTGTCCATTGTTACTTCGCTTCTGCACCATTTGCCAGACGTTTTCAGCTAACTGTCCGCGATCTATTTCAGGCAAGCACTTCATCATGATCTTTGAATGCAAGGCGTTGTCTGGAATGATCATGTCAGCCAAGATAGAGTTCACAAAATCAAACAGAAGTTTCCTGTCTGATTTCAACCACAAAACTAGCTTGCTATACTTGTTTTCAAGACACAGGAACACATCTGAGCTCACTTGCCAATCTTCTGGGTGATCTGGTAAGTCACACACACTAGCAAGCATGTCCTGTACATAAGAGAAATCCCTGTCCTCCTCATCCTTAAACATAGATAACTGCTCTTCCATGGATCGGTATATTGAGATGTTCACATTGTCAAACTCATCGCTTGACAATGTACCAGAATAGTCTTCACAAATATCATCTTGGTCTTCCATCTTCAGCATCTTCAGTTGCTCTCTGAGTTCTGCATTTTTTTTTTTAGAAGAGACAGGAATAGCATTCAGTAATATTAACCATATTAAGTCAAGGAAAATTGATTTCCTTTGATATACTAACCTTGAATACCAACATTGATGCTTTTAAAGATTCCACAATAAGTCTCTTCACCAGAACTGTGTTGCGATAAAGCAGTTGGACTTGAGCAGTCACAACTTTCAGCACTTGCAATACTTGCTGATTCTGTTGCTCGAGTGTCAACTTGATCAACTTCAATCTCCACTGATGGTTCCCTTTCCTCCTAGAACCATATGTATGTTAAATCTTAATAATCAGAATGAAATTATTCCATTGGAGCTAAATTTCCATAACAGAACTAAAATAACTTGAGATGGTGTGATTTGCAGATTCAGAAATTGTACAGACAGTACATTTTTATTGAGCACAGCAAAATAAGTTGACTGGTCCCCCCTAACCCACCCGACTCAAGTCTTGCGCATAGAAATGAGGCAATGACTCTTAAAGCCAACATCATATAAGCTAACTCTAGTTCTTTGAAATCATAGGGATTGTTTGTGCATGTTGACCAACTAACATTGACAAGGTAAATGTAAAACTGCTTTAAAATGACACTGTTGGAACGTACCTTCAATTCTATGTTATCCTGATTCTGAATTGATAGAACTTCTTTTGTCTCTGGAGATGATGTTGCTAGTGTCTGGTATGTGCATCCCATAAAACCTTGTGTTTTTTCCTTGTAATCGTGTTGAAGAGCAGAATCAGATTCTTCCTGATCCTCAGTTCTGATAGCATCATCAGGACACTTTTCAGTATGTATATTGCTTGCCCGAGAAAGATCAGAAATGCAGATGCTGTGTCTAGCTTTTTCCGAAGTTACATGAATCTCTTTTTCAGGTAGCATATTTTCCTTTCCTAGATAGACAGTTGATTTTCCATTTTTCTGTTTTGCATTTCTGATTGGTGATCTCTTCCTGATATGTGCATTTTCAGATTCATCAGTGGGTGAATTCAATATATCTTTCAGAATGGGCAACCTACGGGTTGGTGCAGACTGCCTCCTGCCTGACAATTTTGCAGAAGTGGTAGATGAGGATGGAAGAGATTTGGACCTGGGAAAATTCCTTGATGTACCAGCTCTTGAATCATCTTCACAGTAAATCCCTGTCTTCCACCCATCTTTACTGCTAATGCCAAGAGGGCTGCCTGGCACCTCCCTAACATTATAGGGATTGAAGTTTGGATCTGATCCTCCTCTGTGGGAGGTTTCTCTTGGTGCATCTCTATCAGACAGCCCGAGCATTTCACCTAGTGTTTTTATGCCTTTAGGAATTGAATTTTCTGAACCAGATTGACAGGCCATTTGCCATCGTTCTGAGAGGTGCTTTCTGGCCTTTCTACTTACTGATGGTCCAGCAGAATGAATGCTTGAATAAAAGGGCATGGTGTCATCATGAGAGTTAGAACTAACTTTTGCCTTCTCAGTATCCACTTCAAGGTTATATTCCTCCTGGGATAGTCTCCTCCTGCTACTGCTTTTAGGTGTTTGTTTTCTAACCTTCTGTAGTGCAGAACCCCTTTCTCCTTCAAGAACTTCATTGTTTCGTGGCAGAGAAAATTGTTTACTGTGGTGTGGAGGCTTCGAATGTTGTGTCCCACTCCTCTGTTTATATTGTGGTGCTTCTTGGCTTGACAGAACAGGTGTGAAACTTTTCCTTTGAAGGTTTGGCTTCAGAACAACAATTTGAGAGCGATGGCAAGAACCTTTACTCTTGCCCTCATTTGGTGCCAACGGGGCCACTGGTGCAACTGAAGTTTCTCTGAGCGGAACGCTAGGAATGGGTTTCTCAAACTCCTTTGGTATGTCATGCATCCCGTCACACACACCTTCCATGCCACAAGGGATTTCTTCCTCAAATGATTGTGCAGCAGCAGCATTGCTTGTATGAGAGGAGCACTGCAACCCACTGTGGCTAAGGATTTGTCCTGAGAATCCTGACACTGCAGTCCTGTTCTCCTGAAGGATTTCAAGGAAAACATCCCTTTTGGAGTGGAGTACCTCAAGTGCTTCACTGAACTCCTTAGAATTCATATTCCCTTCACCGGTGGCAAGGCGCTTGGCATCTAAGAACTTTTGCCTGACAAATTCCAGATCAGCCTCAATGTTTGTCAGATACGGCTCCTGATTTCCAGGCTGCAGCTGCTCATGCATCGCCATGTTCTCCATCTCTGTTACCTCAAAAACATCCTTCAGTGCTGGCAGCTCATCAGAACTCAGGTTACATGTCTGATCCCCAGACGAAGCGCTGTCCACATCTCGAACAACTCCAGACAAGTGTCGCTGCAGGTTAGCCCGGGTGTCACTCTGGCACCGGTCAAGAGGCTTCTTGGGACGAGGCACGGTGTCGAGGCCCATCAGCCTGGCAACAATACCAGGCGAGCAATGGGTGAACTCCACCTGCTTCGGCGCGTCTTTCTTCACAGGGACAGCGTTTGACTTGCTGGAGAGGCCCTGCAAAACAGAGAAAGAGAGCACGGACAAGGCTTTCAGCAGGCAGTTCACTAATCAGCCGTATTTAACAGCGTCCGAATGCATTTGTGGACAGCAGTGTGCTGCGTCATGTACCTCTCTTGAATTGTCTTCACCTCTCGGCGCATCCACCGGCAGCGGCATTGCTTTCTTTGCCCTTTTGAACCCCCGCTTGAACTCAAATGTGAACTGGTGTAATAACCAAATAACAGTTGTAATTACTAGGTATATATATCGAGGTAGATAA
>Ga0182004_10002228_pt1 | contig 14928 bp, 14 predicted proteins | sample Sormic07211540_1_FD_120479 | JGI IMG/M metagenome (GOLD analysis project Ga0182004, IMG submission 120479) | Endophyte microbial communities from Sorghum bicolor roots, Mead, Nebraska, USA - 072115-40_1 MetaG | ecosystem: Host-associated > Plants > Roots > Unclassified | place: USA: Nebraska...
CACCAAAGAAAATATTATAGCACCAAAAAATGCTAGCAACCGTGGAACCATCTTCCATACTCATCGCCACTGCCACCGCTTAGCTCCACTAGGAAAAAAGGGTGATACTACCACAACGAGTTGGACACTACCATTACCATGTGAGAGTGTCTCTGGCGCTAGTTGTTGTACCAACCATCTTCCAAAGCTATCACCGTTGCACTAATATCCAACATTCATAAGTAGATCAATCTTTGTCAACTACCAAAGCATGCCCAACCTATCATTCCATACTCACTTCCCTGTCAGTCGCCATTGTCATTGGTTTGCCATCTCCTTAGGCACACTATCATGCAAATGCCCCTACCACGACATCAATGGCCCAGGCAACCACCACTTGCCCTACTAGCTAGAGAGTTACATCATTACATGACTTTTGCGACACAATGTCAATTCAAGTCTTTTGAACTTTGTTGCCATGCAAGAGTAACTACTGAGCACGTCTTGATATGATGTTCTACGATACACATGTTACATACATATACAATGTAATTCAAGTCTTTTGAACTTTGTTACCATGCAAGAGTAACTACTGAGCACATCTTGATCTGATGTTCTACGATACGCATGTTACATACATATACAATGTGCAGGTACCAATGTTAGTGGCCACAAAGATGGCGTCCATCAAGACTTCATCCTTCTTTGTGCCATCCCCCGATACATATGCCCGTGCGGCTATTCGCTACATCGGGTATGAACCGCGATGCACACCATATTGGACACATGCGCTATTGTGGTTCCTCGGCTCCTTTGTGCCTGAGCCTGTCGCTGATAAGATGATCCTCAACGTAGCACTAGATGTTCGCACCAAGGGGCGGGCCAAAGACGCTAAGAGGAAGACACATTAGCAACAATGAGGCCTCAAGATTAGTCGTATCATCTATATAACATGTCCATGGTAGTAGTAATCAGGGATTTCTTCCACATACATTTATATTGTAGTGTGTTGGTGTAAGAAAGTTATTTCATCTTGTGTTGTACAAGAAATAATCTAAGCATGGACCATATGGTAATCTTTCGTCTTGTATTCAGCCTGGTAGGTCATCAAAGTGTATCAGCAATACTATTGGCATGGATAAACATAAACATTTCACAACACATCTCTATCTTTTCTAATCTAATCATGTTTCCGTACATGTTACACAATACTCTATCTCCCGACCTAGCCCATTTCTCGAACAGTAGCCTAGATTTTTCCACTATATAAAGCAGCTTCTTACCCATCTACCCTCTAGCAACGACTAGAGCGTGTAAAGTAATACCAAGCCACCATCGTTACAGCTAAAATACCTCTTGCTTCATTGCAAAGCTAAGGCAAGATCATGGCCAACGAAGAGCTCATCTCCCCACCCTAGCTAGTGGGTTTTGGTGATTCAATAACAAAACAATTAAAGGAAGTTCCTGTGGTGTTGGATCATGTGGCATTTCTAAAGTTTTAGATATGTCGTTGTGGATGATTGGAGGTGATGCTCTGATTGTGGTAATTTGGGTCACTAAGTTTCGACATGTTAGACTAGACAATCATGAAGGACAAGGAGATAAAAATTATAATTAGGGGCTCTGAATTTACTCTAGTGCATTTTCTTATGCAGAAACTTGAATGTAAATAGAGATGTAATCTTTCTATCAATTCAATAGAATATCTTCTTTTCTTAAAGAAGTTAAGTATGCCGCTAAGCTAACATAAAATACTCCTGCTTTACTATAAATTAGTGCTTCAAAGACAAGTAGATGGTATTCTAAGAGGCCGATTGTAAGGCAAAGGAGACTCCAGACATTGACAAGTTGTTTGGAAGCAAACCTAAGAAATTTGTTTGATCTATTTCTGATTTCAGCTTGTTTATTTTAAATTGTTTGGGGTTTGATGAGGGCTCCATCTAATGGTCCGTTCATTTCATCTGGATTGGATGCCCTGGAATAATTCTAGGTGGATTAATAGGTTTATTTCTATTAATATAAATTAGCTGGAACAGTTTCCAGCCTCAAACCCTGTCAAACGAACCAGGACTAAATGATCTAAACTAAAACTAAAATTGAATTTCCAAATTGCAGTTAACTGAAAGGCGTCCTAAGAAATACTCCTTTGCTGATTAAAAAAAAGGAAATACGCCTTTGCTGATTAAAAAAAAAAGAAATACGCCTTTGCATGCCCTAAAACGCACCATAAGACCCTCACGACCCATGCCGCCGTCCCCGCCGCCGCCCTCTCGTCTCACAGCCAGTGGCGCCCGCTTGCCCCGCTATGGCCGCCGCCCCGCCGCCGCCGCGGCTGCTAATGGCACACCGCGAGGGCGGAGACGCCCCCATCTCCCTCTTCCTTGACACCAATCTCGGCACCCATCTCGCCCTGCTCGTCGCCCCGGACACAGCCATCCGTGGCCTAAAGTGTACTCCCCTCGCGCTTCTTCTCCCTGTCTCTTCGTACGGCAGGTGCCCATAGGAACTGATTCGTGTGTTGGTCTATGCACAGCGCAGGTGGCCGAGGAGCACGCTGCCGCCTTCCCCGACCTCGGCCCCGTCACCGTCAAGTCCTTCCAGGTCCTGTTTCGTAGCTCTGTTGGGTGTTCGATTTTTAGTGAAGTTTTGTATTGCAATCAGCCCATGAAGATCGCATAGACGCATTTTAGTTTGGCTGTAGAGTTTATTATATTTCAGTATTAGCTTATTGTTGATAATAAGTTGATTTCAATCGGTGGGGGTTGCATGCTGCAAAGGGTTCTTGATGGACTCCTCAGTTGGTGCTGAATTAGTTGTCACCCCTTGTGGCCCTATGAGGCTGTGAATGTGATTTTCTCCATAAACATCATAATGCTGTAGCTTTAAGTAATGGATGGGTGGTTCTTGCATGTAATCTGCCATCTGTTTTGTTGTGTTTTGACCCCCATTAATGTGGATATTGAAATTCAAGAGAGAAGAGCATCTTTTAGTGCAATGCTGTGGAATTACTATCTACTGCACTACATGTGTGCAGGCTTTTTTTCATTTGTACATAATGTACTGCATGCTAAATCAGGCGGTGTAACTTTGGAAGTCTGTAACTAAGTCCAATGACTTGTGATCTTATTGCAGTTTCATAATCTAGCTTAGCTGTGCATGCAAATTTTGGAAGTTCATGTTGGGTGGACATGATTCTTAAGATTTATGTAAAATTATGGAATTATTATGTAAATCAAAGGCATAAGATCAAAGTCACTTATTGATTATTGAGGGAATGACTAGAAGTTTAGCATTTCTATCTAATTGTACCAAATCTTGCAAAAAGGTATTGTTAGCTTATATAAGTGATTGTTATTCACCAGGTCCGCCGGAAGGGTGTACTGTATCACCTCTCTGATTCAATGACAGTGATGAGTGTCTTCACCAAAATTAAAGGTGGGTGCTTTCTTCACGTCAATATGGCAGAGGCTACAGCAGCCGCACACTGCTGCCGAGATGCTCCAGGAACTGATAATAGAAGAGTGAGTGATGTTTGTCTTGGAATTCATGTAAAGAACCATGTTGAGGAGCTGACTGTGATGGCACCAGATGTTGCTTGTGATATGCCCTCTAGAGGCCTTGAAGGTAAACCGCAAAACCCTAGGAATTATCTCTGGCATATGAAACATATCAAATTAACATTACTTCTTCCTGATTTGCTTGTTATTTATATGCTTGGTTGACTGCATAATTCATTTCAACTGGATGATCAAGTTCACGTATTTCCAAAAAAGAATCTTTATGCATGTCTCTTGCATCAAGATCAATCTAAAGGCGTCTGTGACCCAGTAGATGCTAAAACTACATAGCCATCCTATTCCACTGAGGAGTTTCTCCTTCATGTTTAAAACTCTCTTCGATGCATTCACAACATTTTTGTAGAAAACAGCATGTGATTAGTAGTTGTCCTAAGTCTTGACCCTTGACGTGTGAGTTGAAGCTGCTTGCTTTTTCATAGCTTATAATATCAGTTCTTCTTTTGTCCTTACCTCTAGCTGTTGTAATCGAATTATCTCTTCTTTTGAAGGTGGTAATGATGATGCCACACTGAATAATGTTCAAGCACATGATGCATTGCCAAATTGTTCCTTGGTGCCATCCTCATCACAGCTAAATACTGAAATACTGAAGAACAAAGCAGTGGGTCTGGCCATTGATGCAGAAGCAGGAATTGATCAAGTTATTGATAAAGCAAAGAGTTACAGTGGCCAGATAAATCATGCTAATCAAACTGATGGTGCTTATATTAGTTCCACATCAATGACATGTCTTGATAAATCTTCAAATGAGAGTAATATGTCACATGCTGTGGAGGACCTGCATGCAAGTCGAGACCACGGCGTTGGTGATGATGTTTCTGACAAAAAGCAAGTCAGGGTAGAGGAGCAACTGCTGGAAGAGATACAAGCAAAGGATACTCTTCCACAAGCAAAGGAGAACAAAAAATCTAGGACTGCTTCTTTTGACACATCATGTACTGTGGGATCTTTAAACACTTCTAATCATCAAGAAGTCCATGATACCTTACATGAGGGGTCCATCCAGCTAGAAAATCCAAGCACTGTTGGAAAGAAGAAGAAAAGAAAAAGGCGTCAATTGTCCCCGTCAAAATCTGCTGCTGCTCAAGAGACAACAGAACCATCAGCTATGGCAGTAGATTTAATAAGTGAAGTTCTGCCGCATAACATCCTAGGGATACAGATCCATAATATACATGCAATGGATAATCTTTCACAAGAAAAGGAGCACAAAAAATCTAGGACTAGTTCTACTGACACATCAAGTAGGCATCTACTGGAAACAGATCCTACTTCTCTTAGGGAACCTTTAAACACTTCAAATCATCAAGAAGTCCATGACACTTTACATCAGGAGTCCATCCAGCTAGAAAACCCAAGTGCTGCTGGAAAGAAGAAGAAAAAACATCAATTGGCCCCTTCAAAATCTGCTTCTGCTCAAATAACGACAGAACCGTCGTATGGGGCAGCCCCAGCGGATTTATCAAAATCCAGAGGTGAAGTTCTGCCTCATAACAGCCTATGGTTACAGAGTAATAATATCCATATATTGTATTAATTACTGAAAATTGCTTGTAGTGTAGCATGAGGTGCTATAATGTACCATATGGCATTCTTTATGCTTGAATTCAATTGGAAATATATTTATGATGGCTCGATATATTTCATCATGCAACTTGGTGTAACTGCGTGGTATGAGTATGATACTTGATCTGAACAACTAATAATGAAAAATCTGTCTATACATTTTTTTTCCTCTGGCCAAAACTTGGTGTAACTTCATGTTCTATAGTTGCCATGAATGTCATATGTAGAACTATAAATCCACCTTATTTATCTTCTTAATGACAAATATTGAGATTATTTTCATTGTTAAATGTAGGAGTACTGATTTCCTTTTATTTTTCTTACCATCCAGGTGACGAGGCATATAATGTTGAATTGACTGACAAAGATGAAACTATAGTCAAAGCATCGGGTTTGCCTCTTTCATCATCAGAACTTAATGATGGAAACCAGGGGAGCAAAAGTGTTCAGTTTGTGAGCAATGCTCAGGCATCTACTGATCTAATCTCTGAACAAGACAAGTTTGATCATGCTCTCAAGGGATGTAGGGATCCTTCAATTGCAGATGCTATTTATTCTACAGGTGAAAGTGTAGCTATTGAAGGAAAAACTACAAAAGCAAGCCACACTCCTTTGGATGAAGGGGACAAGCATGAAGAAATAAAACAACACAATGAGGGATGTCACAATGAAGGTGTACCTGAAACAAGCAACATGGAGAAAGATGGCAAAAGTACAGATGCCTCTGACAAGAGGCAAACTGATCAAAATACTTCTCAAGTGAAGAAGCGCAAGAAATCAAAGGTTGGTTCTGTTGACATGCCTTCCGTGGATGCTACTGGTGAGAAAGATCATGGGTATAGTGAAAATGCTGCCAAACAAGATACAGTTTCTACTAAAAGGGAGATTGTCCATGAACCTTCTATGCAACAGATGTCAAACATTGCATATCAAGGGGATTCAAATGTAATAGAAAATCCAAGTGGCGATGGAAAGAAAAAGAAAAAAAGAAAACGCCACTCAGAATCCTTGAAGGGTATGAATCCTAGTCAAGATCTGACAAAATCTTCTGGATTTGTAACAAACGAAAGCTCGATACAATGCACAGATGCTACTCCAATAGATGCAAAGCAAACAACCCTGGGCATTATAGAAGGAGAAACAGTTAGTAAGCACAAGAAGCTTAGTGAAAGTCTAGGTGTAGCGGCAACAAATGTTATTGATGAGGTATTGGCAGATCTAAGATCTAAAGACAGCTTAAGTAAGGATCTGGATGCAGATCTTTTACCAGGACAAACTCACCTAGGCAGCAATCAGAATGGACTAGAAGTTCCTGAATCCATTGCTGTTAAAGTTGGTAGCGTTACTGCAGCATTACCTCCGAAATATCCTGCAGCGGTTCACTCTGCTTCTCCTGTTAGCCCACCTAGACAAAAGAAGTCTAAGGGAAAAAAATCGAAAGTGTTAGCAACCATGACTGACTCTTCTCATCAATCAAGTGGTGTACCTGAAGAAGCTGCTAATAGAGAATTAAAAGAGTCTGATTCTTTGAGGTTTGCTGATAAAACAAGTGACCTTGAGGATATAGTAACTGGAAATGTGGTTGCGCAAGCTGATGACAAACACAAAGCCACTAAACGTCGAAGAAAGAAGGGTTCTGTAAAGCAGGTACTCGATACATTGGACTTGAAGGAAGCTAATCGTACGGAAGAAAATTTGGTTCAGGGAGGTTCTGTAGTTGGCACTCCTTTAAGCACTGTTGGGAAAGTAGAGCAGAAAGACAGGGCTTCTGAGACTTTGACTCCTAAAATGCGAGAAACTAATTGTTCTACTCATGAGCTGGATAGTCATGCAGTAAAGGACAGCCATGATGAGTATGTAACTGACATCATTGGGACCCATGATATTGAGAATGCTGCAGGAACTCCAACCTTGCATGTAGTTCAGAAAGATGTCATGGCTCTCAACTCTGCCAACCCTAATTCTCAAAAGGAAAGGAAAACATCTTTGAACTCTGAACTTAAAAGTCGGGATTGTGCCCTGGAACATGGTTTCGGTGCAGATTTGGTGAACTCCAGGACTGAAAAGGGAGTCAGCACTACAAGTTGTGCTAGTGCTGTTAAACCTGATTACCACACTGTGTTTCATCCTGCTAATGATGGAATCAATTTTCTTGATCATTTTAACTGCAGCAATCTGAATGACGATCCATCAATAGCTGCAGAAAGTAATCAAAACAATGAAGATGAATCTTTAAGGGAAGTGAAGAATAAAAAGAAGAAGAAACGAAAGCAACATACTGGTAGCATTGAACCAAATGATGTTCTAGAATCTCTTCCCTCAGAGAAAGATATTGTGCCATTTGTTGCAACAGAAAACATGAACATAGAAAATGAGAATGTGAATAACGGCAAGGATAAGAAGAAGAGAAAGGGCAAAGCTAATATGGAAGTACCTACTGCTGAAAGGGACAATCCTAATTGTGATAGTCAAGGCATTGATATTGGTACCCAAGATTCACTTGTTTCTATTGTACAAAAACAAAGGATGGGTCAGGACAATGGGAAAGAGAGCAACAGCAAAGTTACTCAGAATGTCAGTATAATGCCACATGAACCAGAAGATGCCACTTGGAATCATACTCCTGAGAAGAATCTCCACCAGAGTGTTGATGATCAGAGCAAGTTGCTCACTGAAAAGGATCATGCACATATAAGTAAAGAAGTGAGGAAATTCACTTCTACAAAGCCCCATGCTAAGATTAGAAAGCCTGATGGGTCTACTATCGAGGGAAAGGTGGCTCCAAATCCTAAGCCTGTAAGCAACCTTGTGAAAGATTTTTCCATGAGCCCACAAGCGTCAAGTGACAGCATAGAGGGCACGCCACAAAGTGCTAACCGATATAGAGTTGCAGTCCGGAAAGTCCCAAATAAAAGGTATGAAGAGACCCGTGGAAACTCCAAAAAAGCGAGTAGGAAAGTAGGCTCTGGTGCAATATTCGATGACCGTATCAGTGAAGGTTCTGATGATGAATTGGACACCAAGACTGTCATGGAAGGATCACCTGATAGTTCATCTACATCTGCTGACTCAGGTGGGAACCTTAGATAGTATCACATGGAATAGGATCACATTTGCACTTGGTCATGCATTAGTTCATTCCTTGGGATTTGTAACATCACTTCCCTTTGGTTGTTTATATCTATCTATGCTTCTTGGGGGTGGATGCCTTCCTGCAGTCAAAATTGGTGAAAAATTGCTGAGTTCATTGGTCATATTCACAAGTTCATTGGAAGTTCCTGCACTGATAAATTTCTTTTTCTTTTTCTCTATCAATGCCATGCTTGAAAATGCTAGATTTACCATTCTGAAATGTTGCATTAATATCTCTGGTGCTGATGTACTCTGATTGGTAAAAGGTTCAGTTCTAGTTAACTTAGGACATGAATGTTTTTAGCAATCTACTTTCTTCAGAGCATGTTTTACAGGTTCATTATTCATCTAAACTGCTTATGGATTATTTTAGATGTGGCATCAGATGTCCTGGTCGACATGTGTCTAACCAATTTGCCCTTGGCAGGTATTTCATCTGCAGCCTATGAAAGCGAGGTTCCTGATGATGGCACCGTATCACTGTGAGTTATCTGACCTGCAAACTGAGAAAATAGTTATTAGAGAAATGCCTATTTTCTTGTATCAGCTTGCGGCGATGTGGATGGGCAAGTATAATGTTGCATGGTAGGCATTATAGTAACCTAAACCTAATACCTACTGTGGCTTGGTCATGCATTAGTGCTGTAGAGTAGCTGCCTTTAGAATAACCTTAGCTGGTTGAAACAACCACACGGTGACTTGTTTGATCAAATTGTTTGTTTACTACTTACCCCTGTTGTCCAGGTTCAGGATCCCTTATTTCGGAACTGAGTTAGTCATGTTTGTTTCCTTGTCGTCAGCTGAAGCTTACTGACACCTGAGTTGCTTTCCTCCCACTTGTTCAGATCTCAGAGGAGTCTCAAAGGTGGTCTGGATATTGGCTCCATCCTCCGTGGTTCCCGTAGCTATCAGAAGGCAAGAAAGAAGCAGGCGGAGCTGTTAGATGATGACACCATTGTGCCTGATAGCCAGCCCACGGATGACCTTTGGCGCTGAACATGGTAATAATGAAGAGAAGCACTGACCCTGCTTCAACCTTTTGCTATTATCCACCTGACCACCTGATAACGGTGCAGGTTTCAGGCGAGCCCTACAACTACAAGAGTTGTAGCCGAACCTCCCATAAGTTGATGTTGCTGATGGCATTTTTGTCGGTTATGGCCAATACACCACACGTAGTTCCTTCTTTTGTCGGGCTTAAACTATCTTTTGCCTGAGGACGAATCGATGATGTTCATGATACATTTTACCAGAACTACTATATTATATATATGTAAGAACGACGCGCATTCTCAGATTCTCACCCCTGAGTCTTGGTTCATTTCGATTTCCGGCAGTAATGTTCACTGCAAGAAATTTAAAATCCTGTGGAGTCCTGACTGATCAGATGCTGTGTGACAAATAGTTCATCTGAAATAGGACTCGTACACGGTTGCAGCAGGTGCGCAGGGCTACAGTGAGTTCTATTCTACCCCACTACCCATCTCCACCATTCCTCTCCCCCCACATCTACATCTCGCCGGTGCTCCGCCTTCTGCCGCTGGCGTTAGCTGTCGTGGATTGTGTATTTTTCAGTTGTTTGTTTTTTTACTTCTTTTGTGATTTGTGATGTATTTTGTATCAATCACTACTTTCCATTCACAGAGCTGTGTTTTTCTTTCAGAACAAATCAACATCAGCTGCAAAAACGACTGCATGTGATATATATTTACTCTTGCAAACATTTGCATACACGATACATATATAGTACCTAAAATATACAAATCATATACATGAGTTGAAGACAATGGTTAGAATAAGTTCAGGCCGCAGCATCTACTCATTTGTACAAAGCTGGAACGGCATGTGAAAGCTACGTTCCAGCCACAGCATACCGCATCGTCAAACTACAAACTATCACGGGGTGCGAGACAATCTTGTCATCTGCGCTTCTGGGTCTTCATCCCTGATGTTGGCCGTCTTGCCCATGGATTTTTGGCTGAGCATCCGGGCTACCGAGTTCCGCAGCCTCTGCGCCTGAGACTGGGATCCATTGGCAGATTGGCTGCTGCCACCCATCGTCCTCTCAAGCTCTGACAGGAGCGCCTTCACAAGGATGTCGAAGCGGCGCTTCGCTGTAGGATATCTAGATATCGACTTTGTGATTCCTTGCAATCTTGCAGCAGAAGAAGAGTGAAAAGATCGATAAGTAAACGTCCATGTTTGCATCCTCCATCAAAATAAAGGCTGAAGGGGAGGACGGAGGAGATACCTGCGAGCGAATGCATCTATATCTGCCTTTTTTCGCTCGGTCAAGGATGGAACATGAGGCAGAGAACCTTTCAGGCGACTGGGATCCCCAGCCAACAGTACTCGCATTTTCAGATATTCTTCCTCTTCTTCGCTGAGATTCTCAGCTTTGATTTGTTCCTTTATAACCATAAGTGGGTCAAAGAACCAATCAAAGATGGTACTTTTAGGTCTATTGTCAGATGTAATCTCAGAGCCGTCACCTGCATTTTTTTTTCCAAAGCAAGTCAAGCTAGAGTCATAACAATCCGGGAAAAAAAACCCTACAACTAGTCATAACAACAGTTAAAATGGAAGAAAGACCTAATTTTGTTGTGCACGTACTTAAGATTAGCCCGACTGAATCAGCTTTTGCAGACCGAAGGAGTGCATTAAGGATAACATATGCTGGTAGACCAACATTAAGAACACCGCTGCCAACTTTTCCAGACTTAGTTTCTTCAATGTCTTTCATTGTTATCACCCCTTTGTTGACCAAAGCCTCCCCCTGGTTCCTGCACTCGGCAAATAGGTGGTCCAGCAACTGCATAACGGTATCATTCAGTTATATAATGCCCTGACTTCATATGTTTACATATTACATATTACTACCAGTACAGAAACATTTTATTGAAAATTTATTTGCACAGTGAATACCCTATTCTAAGTATGTACTACCCTGATTGGACTGTACAGAAAGTGAAAGTCTACAGAATTTGAATTGCAGCCTAACTATTTTTGGAGAAAAGAATCACCTTGAATGGATTGAACTCATCAATGCTGTTCTTAAATGACGTAACACGAGATGGAGGTTTTTTCCCTTCTTGCTTCTCCCTGTCGAATGAGGCTGGTCTGGATAACGGAGCACTATGTCCGTGCGAAGACTCACCTTTGCCCTTTCGATATTTAAATCTAGAGATTTGAAAAGTCAGTACCAGACATTTTGAATCGTTTACCATAGCAACCAAAGGCATTCAGTATTAATTTACCTTGGAAAACAAGAACCAGGTGCCATGTCGAGAACATCGTTCGTGTATTCATCAAATATAGACACTGATGAGAACACATAGGCAAGTCCCATGACAAAGGAGGATTCCTGAGACATGATCAAGATGACTTCAATAGCAACAGGTTAAATGAGCTAATACTTCATCATAAGGTGGCAGTGCTTGCTCAAAAAATGTTGTGATGAAAGTATGCAATGTAGCGTAGCGTGCATGGTCACCAGCCCTGCTACGCTTCTCGTGTTGGAGGCGTGGTATCCGTTGTAAACAATTAAAACTTCCTTTTAATGAAAATCGCATCAACAGACGTGTTCTTGAAAAAAGTATGCATTGTTTGTCATCAGTCACTGAAAAAGAGGGAATTTTACCATACCTGATAAGCTACAACTGCACCATAAGCACCTAAAGGGACACTGGAGAGTATGGATGCCAGAACGGCTCCTACTACAGCAAATGGCCAAAGAAGAATAGCAAGACCAGCAAATGGCACACAAGCCGTCTCCAGGAAAGGCCCTTCTCTCCCAATCATATCCTGGATCAGTCGTTTCCATCCTTTGAAAAGCATCACAGGGCACTTATAGAAGGCAATTAATGTGAACATTATTCCATCAAGTAGAAGCCCAAATGCGGCCGCTATCAAGGCACCAGGAATATCAAGCAATCTGGGAAAAAGAAAGTCATGTATGTTAGTTTATTTTACATTGTTCTTCAGATGAAAAATAATCAGAAAAGTGCCATCTCAATGCAAAGCACTGGAACGGGGGATTATATTATTCAAAATGAATGTCTGAATGCATGCTTTCTTGCAACTGTTATCTCAAGTCAAGCATAAAGAGTGATTCTTGCACATTAAAGCTAAAAGCCTAATGCTAAAAGGAGAAAAGAGGAAAAAGTAACAGCAAAAGTCTATGGTCTTGAGGTGTAAAGTTGAAAGATATAAACAGCCAATAGTGAATAAGATGCAGACCTTATCTCATATGGCTTCCCGTCAGGAGGTTTCTGAAGACGAAGGTCATCCATAATTGAAAAGTAGGAGTGGAAAAGCAAATCTTTCACGTCCCTGACTACTGTACAGCTTCCAGTGATAGTACTCCATGTTCCATCCTGAAGTTCAGAATAGCAAGCTAAGCAAAGTCTAAAAGATATGCTAACAAACGACCACAGAGATAAAGCATAAACTACTCATACAAAGAAAAACTTACCACAAAACAATGAACAAATGGCTTTTCTTTGCCTTCTCCAACTGCATCAAACGTAGCCATTATGGGTGCTAGAAAACCATATACTAATCCAGCAAATACACTTCCCGGGATGCCAATTATCAACCATATGATCAAGACTGCAGTAGCAGCAATAAGAAGCAGAAGCTTTACTACAGGTCCCACCAGCTTGGTTCTGCCTCAAGAAAATGGAGGAAACAAAATGTGGGCACTTCCAGTTAGCAATTTAATGTGAAGTTGCCAAAAATGGAACTGCAGGACATGTACCTGATAATGCAGTAGTATGTCCAAATCAGATGCATAGGCCATAAGCCCAGGACTAGTGCAGATATTCCAATTGCCATAATCAGACATGCCCAAGGGCACAACAAAACACCTGATAAATCAATCAAATATTCTGAAATGAGGGTTGCATATCATATCACATGTGTCATTCCATCATTATTTTTGTAGTAATATGTCGGTTCACCATTTCATCTCCAAAATTGCATTAACTTTCCGATTGCAGATACTTGCAATTCTGACCGCAGTACATGAGTGAATGACTGAATTTTCATTCATAAACAAGCAGTCAAGAGGCCAAAGACATTGGACTGAAACCTAAGCATGACGAATTCGATAGTTCTTACACAAAACAGGTAAAGGGACATTTCAGAGACTAGCCCCCAACAGGTTCCAGTTCTAATGAAACCCGGTCTGGGAATTTCCAATTATTTAAACTTACCCTGCCGCACTGTGAACTTTTAGTTCAAGTCAAAGAAGAACCTAACTGAAAAAGGGACAGCCCACCAATTATTTAAATGGTCCTAGCTAATTTTTCAAAGAACAGGCAGGAACCTCTGAATCAAGCAGCCCTGTACGAGCAAAACGGGAAATCAAGAGAGGCAAGGCAGAAGTTGCCAGCCCTCCCATTACCACCAAACGAACTGAATGCGTGGATTAAAATCAGCAGAGAGGAAACGAGACAGAACAGCAAGTCACCTTTGATGAACCCAAGGATGAGGAGGCCGGAGAAGTAGGGCAAGAACTTGAGGAAGCTCAAAAGCGAGGCCCAGAACCCAGTCGGCGGCTCCATTGGCAACCTCCTCGGCCTCGCGCAGACCAACCTAGAGCCCAAAGAGTCGAATTTTCCTCCAAAGCTCCCGATTCTTAATAACCACCGAAAGATTTTTTCTAGACAACCATCATTCCTTCCTCCGAGCCGGTCCTGCCAGAATTCTCAATTCCGCAGAGCTCACAGGCAGGAACCCAGGAATACCTTGTTGGGAGGGGAAAGGGAAACTGCGCGCTGCTCTACCGTGTCTCCAATCCCATCCAAACTCAAGGATCCGGAGATGGAACCGTGAGGAGGAGAAGCGCAGGCGGAGTGAGCAAGAAGACAGCGGAAGTGGGACCGACCGCCTCCGGTGAGCGGTGACACGCAAGCGTGCCGTTGGCAGGAGGTTGGAGGAGAGCGGAGACTCTTGGGACTCTTGATTTTTTTTTTCTCTGAGGGTGAAATTTGCAGAGGAGCTGCTGCTGCTGCTGGTGGTGGGCGTAGAGTAGTTACCGCAACAGCCCGCAAAACTGCTGCAGCTCCATCAAATCATCCACCGGTGGAGGTGGTGGTGGGGATGAAAGCTGAATGGGCTCCGGCGGTGGTCGGGCCTCCGAGTAGTGGGAAAAATAATGCGGGTGATTATCTGGAGTGGATAGAATAGAAACCGCAACAGGAGGGTTTAGTAGGGTGGGAATCTGATGCTGGCGGCCTGGCGGGCTCTGATGACTGATGAGGTGATCAGCGGGAGGCAGATTCGTTGCCGTTGGGCGCGGGCAGGAGCGGCGGCGAGGCGATTGCGCGGCGCGCTGGGGCATTAGCTTTGCTTTGTTTATCGGCCAGGATGCCGTCACGCCGTTCGGCCCGCTCGAGAGCGAGGGCCTTTGACTTGACCCTTTTGCGTTTGCGCGGGGGCGGTTGCTGCGGGTGGGGGGCCGGAGCCGGAGTACCCACGGCACGGCGGCGCTGGCGACGCGAATCAGACACTTTTCAAACCAACGGTGGGAAAATGGGAGTAGGAGAGGGGGGACCCTTCGCCTGCAACGATTTTGGCCAAATTTGGGAGGCGTGATTCTGGTAGCCTCGCCTTTTTGTTTGGAAGTTCTTTGGTTCGACAACGGCAGTGGCCAACTCATGGGCTACCG
>Ga0182004_10002229_pt1 | contig 14925 bp, 9 predicted proteins | sample Sormic07211540_1_FD_120479 | JGI IMG/M metagenome (GOLD analysis project Ga0182004, IMG submission 120479) | Endophyte microbial communities from Sorghum bicolor roots, Mead, Nebraska, USA - 072115-40_1 MetaG | ecosystem: Host-associated > Plants > Roots > Unclassified | place: USA: Nebraska...
AAACTAATTGCACAGTTTGGTCGAAATTGACGAGACGAATCTTTTGAGCCTAGTTAGTCTATAATTGGATAATATTTATCAAATACAAACGAAAGTGCTACAGTGTCGATTTTCCAAAATTTTCCGGAACTAAACAAGGCCCTAGTAGAAATCAATTTTGCACTAAATTATGTACCCCATATATATTATCCATTGCCTCCTTTTTCGTATAGTTCTATAGTAGGGTTCAAAAGCGAAAGAAGAAGAAAACAAAAACCCCCATCCAGCAGAAAAGCTATAAAAATGAACTGGATAAAAAGGGAACAAAAGCATTCTCAGGGGAGTAAAGAAAAGTGTGATGTGCAGATCTCAGATCTCCATGCCTTTATCATTCTTCTTTCTCGTTTTTAATCTTCCTGAAAGAGCAGAGAATATATAGTAGAATACCTCACCCTACAGTTCCATCATCCAAACCTTAATCTTCAGATACTCCATACATCAGTCCTGATGTAATAATCATGTAAAGTTTCAGTGACAAGCTATCAGTTCCTCTCGAGAAGAAAAATGTACACCAGCGGTGGAAAAGAATCAAACCTGGGCCACTTGATTCGAAGCAAGCAACAGTCCTCAAAAAGAACTTGTGTCCCCGCGCAACCTGGGAAAAGGGATACACACATATCACCGAACAAAATCTGCCTTGTTCCAGTAGATCAACCTGCATCGGCATCTCCTGCTCCCTCCTTAATTTTCCCTCCAAAGGAAAAGCATCTCTCGCCGTCTCTCCCGCGCATAGGCCATCATCATCATCATAGCCTTCGACTAAACTAAACTGAAAGCCAGCCAGCGCCTTTTCTTCCGTTGCTCCATCGCCATGGCTCCCAATCCCAAACCGCAACCGCCTCTTCGTCTTCTTCCCCTCGTCCTGCTCTGCCTATCCCCGGCATGCGCCGCCGGGAGAGTCCCGGTTTCGGTCTACTACGAGACGCTGTGCCCGTTCTGCTCCGCGTTTGTCGTGAACGACCTCTCCAGGGTCTTCCGCAACGGGATCTCCTCCATTGCTGACCTGCGGCTCGTCCCTTTCGGCAATGGGCGTGTCTCCGCCGACGGGACCATCACTTGCCAGGTCGGTGCCTGTGCCTGACATCGTATCATTCTGTTTGTTTCTTCAACTGGGTGCATTTCTCAAGTAGTCCGGCCGAAAATTTGAGAGAATTTGGGTTACTCCACTGATCTTAGGCTGCAGCTAGGTACTAGTATGGTTTTCACATTCTGCATTGAATGTATCTGTTTCACAGATTAGTACAGCAAGTAATAAACTAGTCAACTTTGATGAACAGGCTTCAGTTTGCTCACTCCACTAGTCAATTGCTTTGTTTTGCAGCATGGAGAGGAGGAGTGCCAACTCAACGCCATAGAAGCTTGTGTGATCAGAATATGGCCTGATGCGGTAATGCCTGTGTTAAGAATACTCCATCTTATGTTGAAAAAAGAAAGAGAGGTCAAAATGGTTCTGAAATGGCCCTTTTCGCTGCGCTGAAATTTCTAATACAGCATCTGTTAACGTTTTAGTATATTCGATACAGCATCTGTTAACGTTTTAGTATCCACAGACCCTTACCACATTATGAATTTCTGACAGTTCAATATTCTATAGTTTATCTTTCAGACTTTTAATGATTCGATTGGGTGAGGCACTGAATTTGCAGACATATATAAAGTAGATCTGCCAATTCCCCAGAAAATGAACTTAAAATAACGCACTAACTGTTCTGATACATATATTTATCTTATTATTGATACAGGAACAGCATTTCCCTTTCATTCAATGTGTTGAGCATTTAGCACTGACTCGGAAATGGGACGCCTGGCAGGCTTGCTTTCAGGAAACTGGTCTCCCATATCAACCTGCTATTGACTGCTACAACTCAGGATATGGCAGGCAGGTGAGTGAATAGTTCTATTAGACTTCCTGCTGCCATTCTGTTTTCAGTTGCTTTGTGAAACTTTTGCAACTGATCTATGTTACATAATACATACTACTATTAGTTTTTTCCCCTAGAAAACGAATTAAGCCACTATCAGCTGTGTTGTTTCGACAGTGCTGATCATAGACTAGTTTCCTTTGGAGCTCACAACAGTCCCAGGCTCCCAGCACCACGTTGGATGATGACTGAATTACTTCATATATCAATTCAGAAATATTAGTACTGCTAAACGTTTTAGAGTGTGAAATCACAAAATAAGGGATTCAGTAATTTTCTCCATGCTTCCAATTTGTGCAAACTAGTTATATATTTTCATTGATTATTCACAATCCGGTAACCAAACAACTGGAACCATACAGCTCGTACTCCAGTATGCTGCCGAGACAAATGCTCTGCAGCCTCCTCATCAGTTTGTACCTTGGGTGGTCGTCAACGGCAAACCACTCGGTGATGTAAGATGCACCCTTTTATTCCTTTGAACTGAGGCCGTCTTGTGTATTCAGAAATCTAGTCTAATTTAGCGTCTACAGGATTACATGAACTTTGAGGCCTACATCTGCAGCGCTTATGATGGCAAGCTTCCAGAGGCATGCAAGGGGAAGCACCTAGCAATTGCTCAAGAGACGAAAGCCAGCAGAGGAGACAAGGTGTGCCCAGCTAGCAAAACTATCAGCTAACTCGCGTGTGAAAAATTAAGCTGAGTTTGGTTCCAAGAGGTGTTCTGCATTTCTGCCAGTCTTGTTGGGTCTCCGTCTAGTTTATTTTGCAGTAGTTGAAATAACAGTGCTGTCAAATCTTTGACAGAAAAAACATCAAATGCAAACATTTCATGGTTGATATTTACTAGTAGCATTTTCGGAAGAAAATATCATATTAGTACGTTTCGTTTTGGTGTTCTTCTAGTCTAGTAAGATAAAGATGCACATGCCTGATTGCTTGGTGCGTGGTTTCATTGGTCTTCTAATACAGAGGAATGCACACGAGGTGGTCATCGCACTTGCCATTTGTATCGCCCTATGGCTATGAAGCACCTTCCCATCAAGTTCAAAATCCAGTTTTCCGAAGCAAACAGATCCTGGAGCTAGCCCAATAGAGTAACAGATAAGACATAGGAGTACTAACACAGAAACCTGTAAATTTCTTCAGCCACAGAGTGGAGGCAGGCAAGCATATTGCTTCGGTCTGCATTTGTTTAGCTGTAAAGATCACTGACTCATTGAACCAGAAAAACGTTACGATCGTTCTACTGGCAAACATGTCAGTGAGTTGTAACAGAACCTTAACTCTAACAAGAGCCTCTACATCTAGCTCTTATTTCATTCTCTCATATTTTGATAGGAAAAAGTCTATATAGATTTATTTAGCTTTATTCTTGTTAAATCTATGCTTTATCTATAACTAAGTTATAATTGATCCAATGAGTATGATGAGCCCACCATAAAAATTTTACCACAATTGGACCGTAGTAACTATATATATGAATTATTCGAATTAATTAAAAAAACATAGATTTAAAGCTACAACAAAAACGTGTACTAAAGTATACCATACTATATATTCACTATGTAGATCTACTCATCAGGAGTTCAACAAAATTAAATTTTTTATTTTATGATTATTTGTGATTTATTATGATTTTTTCAAAAATTCAGCATAAATAAATAAAAAAGAAAAAGATAAAACCACCCTTTAAAACCACTCGAGGGGGTTATTTGACCCGTTTTAAAAGTTTAGGAGATAGAATATCCAACTTTATAGTTCAGGGGTGAAATAGTCCACCCTAGATAGTTTGGGAGTTATGTACTCCCTCCATACCAAATGTCATTCCAAGAATCTTGGAAAGTCAAAGCATTTTCATGTTTGACCAAATTTATAGAGAAAAATACTAAGATTTGTAACATAATTGAGTATATTATGAAAATATAATTAAGGAAGAATCTAATGATACTTAGTTGGTATCATAATAATAATTATTTTATCATATAAATTTGGTCAAACTTAAAAAAGTTTGACTCTCCAAGATTCTTAGAATGACTTACAATTTGGGATGGAGGGAGTAGATTTTTTCCTATTTTGATACAATCATATTACACTACTATAATTTCAAACTTAAATGTTTGTAAACCATATAAATGAACCATATTCAAATTCATAATTTCAGATGCGACAGTTTTAATTCAAATTTAAATTTGGCTAAACATAAAAAATCATATAGGCAAAGAAATTATCTATCACACCACATAGCAACAAATTATGGTAAAACCACGATGGATCATAGTAGCTTACTACATGAAGCGACCACAAATACTCCACAAGATCATCTCAAAGTCGATCTTGAGGAACTTGTCGAGCATGAGTGGGTTAGGATGTTGGTACCCCTCCCTCAACAACTCGCCTCCATCTTTGATCATAGGCCTTGTTTAGTTTTAAAAAATTTTGTAAAATGGTTACTGCAGCATTTTTTTTATTGTATTTAATAAATATTATCTAATTATAGATTAACTAAGCTTAAAAGATTCGTCTCACAAATTATAAATAAACTGTGTGAATAGTTTTGTTTTTATTTATATTTAATATTCTAATTAAATTTAATAAAGATTGGTACGCATAAAACTATAGACGATTTTTTTAAAGAAGGAGAGGATATGTTTTTTAAAATATATACTATATCGAGAGAGAAGTCCAAATCAACTAACCGAATACTCCTGCGGAGGTACTAGGGCCGCGTTTAGTTGGAAAAATTTTGCCACACCATAGCATTTTCGTTTGTTTGTCGTAATTATTGTTCAACCATTGACTAACTAGGCTCAAAAGATTCGTCTCGTCAATTTTGATCAAAATGTATAATTAGTTTTTATTTTTGTCTATATTTAATACTCTATACATACATCTAAAGATTCGATATGAAGGAGAAACTTAAAATTTTTTGAATTTTTAGATGGAAAATAAACAAGGCCTAGTACTACACTGAAACAAACCTCCCCGACCTGCAACTACAACGTGCAGAGAGGCAGAGCAGCCCACACGGGCACCCCACCGCCCACGGCCGCCGTGCGCTTCCTTCCCGGCCGCCGCCTTCCAGCTTCCGCGCTTTCCCCATCCCGCATTCCCGTTCACCATCTACGAAACAGAGGAGAGGAATGGCCATCTCCTCCTTCCTCTCCGTTCGCGGGCGCCCAATCGTCGTCGTCGTCGCCGTCACCCTCTTCATTTTCCTGTCCTCTCTCTTCCTCTTCTTCAGCCCCGGACCGTCGGCGCTCCCATTTTTCTCCTCCTCATCCTCACACGTCTCCTCTCAAGTCTCAATTCCCGACTCCTCTACCGCATCTTCACCCGAAACCCCAACCCCTATTGCCGGCAGCAGCAGCACTTCTGTTGATCGCGTCTCTGCTGACGCATCTCCGCCCGTAACCGGAACCGCCATCGCGTCTGATGCGGTCAGCAACAGCACCGCGGACCCGCTTCGGCCAGATGTCACCGCCGCTGCGGGCGCTGGTGACGCGGAGGCTGGCGTGCCCCAACCAGATCACGGCATGCCCTCTGCCGCCACTGAAGCGATAGCGAGTGGATCGGCTGGCAACGGTGATACAGCCGCGGGAGTCTCGAGCGAGCGAGATGAGGAGGGGCAAGGCGGCGCCGGCGCCGTTGAGGAGCCGGTGGAGCTGCCGTCGTGGGAGCTGTGCAAGGTGGGGAAGGGGGTGGAGGCCGCGGACTACATCCCCTGCCTCGACAACGTGAAGGCGATCAACGCACTCATGTCGCGGCGGCACATGGAGCACCGGGAGAGGCACTGCCCGACGGAGCCGAGACCGAGGTGCCTCGTGCCTCTGCCCGAGAGATACCGGCGTCCGGTGCCCTGGCCGCGCAGCCGTGACATGGTGAGGACGCCCGCTTGCTTGCTTCGGTACGTAAGCGAGGAAGATGTTTCCACTGCTGTTTGTTTATTCCCAAATGGATGAGTAGCGGCTATAGTAGTAATTTAATATGCTAATCTGCGCTCCTATGCTCTGACTAGGATGCAGTTTTGTAGTATGTGGCCTGCCAGCGCCTTGATTGTGAGATCCAGTTGAGCACATAGTTTTAACATTCTCGAAACTGAATGCAGAAACCTGCCTGGAAAGTGTAGTAGAGCTCTGTCATAGATCTTGGATGCAGTCTTAGAAGTTTGTTATCTAATTTGCCTGAGCTGTAGTGCTGTAAATAAAGCGTGTTGCCAGGTTTGTAATTTTGTCATCCATGTGGTTAGCGGTAACATATAGTCATATACTGATGCAAACTTTTTAAGTCATTCCCGAATTCCCGCGAATGACCCTTGGGAATGCTATTTTGTATGAATACTGTCTATTAGATGAAAATTCAATGCATGAATATTGAGTTTCCCTTTTCTTTAAATGCAGACTTTATCACATATCTCTAATGCTCAAATTTGGAATGTACCTAGTTTATGCCATTGCTGACTATCTCGCAATATTATATTCCGCTTGCTAATTTCAGATTTGGTATAACAATGTTCCTCACCCAAAGTTAGTGGAATACAAGAAGGACCAGAACTGGGTCCGGAAGTCTGGTAACTATTTTGTTTTCCCTGGAGGTGGGACTCAATTCAAAAATGGCGTGACCGCATACATTCGATTCATTGAACAGGTAGCTTATACTTATGCTCTTTATGTAATTCCAGCTATGTCCGATCATATATGCTTGCATGTGATGCTACTTTCTGATAGAAGTTCAGTATATTACTGATATTTTTGTAGTATCTTCATTGAAGACCCAGTGTATCATAAGAAAAGGAATACTTGCATTCCTTGGATAATCATCACAAATTGGAAAATTTACTCAAACACGACAAATATAATTCTCCCTTGTCTTTGTCTGTAATAACTCATGACTTGCGGTTATTGTTTTTATAGATTTTACCAAACATTCAATGGGGAATCCATACAAGAACTGTCCTGGATGTTGGATGTGGTGTTGCCAGCTTTGGCGGATACTTGCTTGATCGGAATGTCATTACCATGTCCTTTGCACCCAAAGATGAGCATGAAGCTCAGATTCAGTTTGCACTGGAGCGTGGGATTCCAGCGTTTTTGGCAGTGATTGGAACACAAAAGCTCCCTTTCCCTGATAATTCATTTGATGTCATCCACTGTGCAAGGTGTAGGGTCCACTGGTATGCTGATGGCAAGTACTTTGGAACACTGTTATATTCTCATGTAGTTCTTCTCTTTATTATATTCAATACAGCATTGTTCACTTATTTTATACACTGTTTTAATGTGATGTGTATGATATGCATACATTTTTTTGGTTAACGCTACTCTACTTGGGGCATGCAGGTGGAAAACCATTGTTGGAGCTCAATAGAATACTCAGGCCTGGAGGATATTACATTTGGTCTGCAACACCTGTCTATCGCAAAGACCCAAGAGATATAGATGATTGGAATGGTTTGTGACCACCATCTTTCGTCTCATATGTTTTTCATCAATGCGAACCTCCATCATATCATTAGTATCTCAATCAAATTATGCACCTGGAGGTAATACAAGTGTCATCTAGGTTTCATCCACATGTATTAGCTCCATAAGTTGATGATACTTTTAAGTGAATTTCTAGCTTCAGTCCATATCCATGTTCTTTTGCAACCTATCATATGCTTGAGCAGAGAATAATCTCTAGTTGCTGATTTGATTTGTGTTCAATGGCTGGCAGCGGTGGTTGCTCTGACCAAATCGATCTGCTGGAGGACAGTGGTAAGGTCTCGAGATATCAACAAGATCGGAGTTGTTATATACCAAAAGCCGACATCAAATTCATGCTACATTGAGAGAAAAAATAATGAACCGCCTCTGTGCTCTGAGAGTGATCGATCACGTTTCCCTTGGTACTTTTCTTGACTGTCTTAACCAGTGGTTGCATCAGTGGTCAAGAGTCAAGGCAATTATGATTTGTGCCATCTTGGGTCTTGGTTACTGATGCATCAGCTCAGAGGGGATTTCTGCTATGATTGTTATTCCTACCATATATATTAATCATCTTGTATTCCCCTCCTTCAGGTATAAACCTCTCGATAGTTGCCTATTTCCCTCAGTTCCAAGTTCAGGTGGAGGAAATAGTTGGCCCATCCCATGGCCTGAAAGACTTAATATGAAGCACTCGACTACATCTAACAATTCTTCCATTCAGTTTCCTCAAGAAAAAATTGATTCTGATACAAATTATTGGAAGGGCCTTGTTTCAGAAGTATATCTCAATGAATTTGCAGTTAATTGGTCTAGTGTTCGCAATGTTATGGACATGAATGCGGGTTTTGGAGGGTAAGCAAAAACTGGTTTGAGATATTTATGCAAAATTAATTAGATTAGTTGACTGTATCAGCTGCTACAACAATATGCCTTTTGACATGTCTAACTTTCACTGCTTCTGCCTGGATCTTGTTTGACACTTAATTCAGATGTGTCTGACAATCAGAATTGCTTATTTATAAATCTGCTGACACTATGGTTTTCACTCTCTTTTTTTCTGGCATAGTTTTTTCTTGTTGAAGGGATAATATGCTGTATTTTTCAACAATTGACTTCCCAGTCCTTGGCTTCAACTTTTCTAGATGTTAAACAGAGGCCAGTTGGCTTTTCAGTGCTTTTCATAGTCCTGGATTGCGAGCTGGGAGGGTACCCATACCTCATTAAGATCAAGTATTTAACTTTATTCAGAGGACATATGATGTGCTTGCATGATTCTTATGGTTTATATTTGATACTACACTTAGTTTCAAATTTTATTTACAAAAATTCTTCTTTTTGTAAACGTAGTCATAAACTATGTCCTTCATCTGTGGTGAGACATTGATCATGATTGTTTCCTTAAATCAGATTTGCAGCATCAATAATTGATCGACCGTTGTGGGTTATGAATGTTGTACCTGTTGATCAGCCAGATACATTGCACATCATTTTCAACAGAGGTCTGATTGGGGTATATCATGACTGGTGTGAATCGTTTAATACATACCCACGGACTTATGATCTTCTTCACATGAGTCATCTCTTAGGGCCTCTTACGAAAAGGTAAATGAGCTTGTCTTTTAATTGTTGAAGAACTCTTACTGTTTATATTCTGACATTCTCTGGTATCACAGCTTTATACTAAGCAAGTTTTTTTTTCGTTTTTTTTAAATTTAGGTGCCACATCATTGAAATTGCGGCTGAAATTGACAGAATACTTAGACCTGGTAGATGGTTTGTGCTGCAAGACACTATAGACGTGATAAGAAAGATGGACCCTGTTCTCAGGTCTTTGCATTACAAGACTCAAATTGTCAAACATCAATTTCTTCTTGCCACCAAGGGTTTCTGGCGTCCTGGCAGTACAGATTCTAAGTCATGATGATTCTGGCTTCCACGCAAATTGGTATTGGTGCCATGGACTCATTGTGTTGATTCTTCTTATTCTTTTTGTGTGGATTCTTCTCATGGCATAGATGATTTCAAGTTCCAACTTCCCTGCTTTGTTTTATTGTTTTTAAAAATGTTTTGGCCTTGACCATTCAAATTTCTGTTTGGTATTGCAAACAGGTTAAATCAATAGGTTAGTGCTGACAAGTCTGTTAGGTGAATTCTATAATTTTTTAATATATATTTAGCTATAAACTTCAACTGTATGTCATAGATATTGTATATAAAATTCTTGCCTTCTTGCAAACGAACAAGTATGACCTTTGAATTATTTCTTTGTTACTCAATTTTATACTTCCTCTGTCCCATAATATAAGGGATTCTAAGTTTGTCCAAAGTCAGGAAGACATCACAAAAAAAAATGGTTCAACAAATCAAATAAAAGTGGTGATGGTGATTGTCGTGTGTGCATTCATAGAGTGAGTGTGTATGTGAGTGTTCGCCTCTGTAACTGGCTCTCGAAAAAAAAGTTGCACGTAGCAACCAGTTTAAACCAAACCAATTTAATCCAAAAGCTTAAGATCTCAGGAAGAGGTAGACAATGCATTTATACACAATTCAACAGTGATGGTGCCACCTTGTAGTTCCTGTCTGCCTGGCAATCCAAGCGTGCTGTGCGCCTGTGCGAACAGGCAATGATAGGCAACGTACAATCGATTGCATTAACAAATTATCTGAGGAAAACTGTTTATATGCACAGTAGAGATGGAAGAGGTTGTTACCTATGTGCCATTATAGATGTTGGTAATTATACACAAGTCATTAAAAAAGTAAGTTCTCACAGCTGTCACTATTCTGAACTTTTTTGCCCTTCACACCACTTCCATCTAGATGTAACGGTGTCAAACCATGGCCATGAAAAGTCTAAAATGCCCTCAAGTTTGAATATGTAATTAAATTTTTTTTAGTATCTTAATGACCTCAAATAAAAAACCCCTAAAACTAGAAAGTTGCAAATTTTGATAATATCTATGATTTTTTATAAAATTATATTCATTTAAATTCTGTACAAAAAACATATGATTTGATATGATTAATATGTCTTAGAAAAATCATATTTTTTGTATGAAATTAAATGATATTTTATATAAATATTGTAGATCTCGATGAGATCTACAATTTTTTGCTTTAACCTAGTGGTACTAGATAACCACATTAACCAAAGATATTTTTTCCCTGCTTTATAGTACGACTATATATCTATCCTAAAACTAGCCAATTCACTTCTCTAATCAGCCGGTGAAAGCAAAATCCTATCATATATCTTGCCTTGCTTTGCTTTCATCCATCAATCTTCACTTGTTGAGCACAGCACTTTCATGGTCCTTGCCACATTCACTCTATGGCTACATCTATAGCTCAACTAGCTTGTGGACTAAGTCACATATATCAGAAAAATGTTAGTCCACTAACTTGTTTACTCAATTACCAGACCTGAACGGATTTTTCAAATTTAGACTTTGTCAGACTGCCAATAGTGATATGGTGATGAGTACAGTCTTCACCTTCACCTTCACCTCGTCCGTTCCCTTTAGCAACAGACGATGACGAGGCTGGATGATCAGGCGCCACTAGAGAGTCCACACTTGTGCCGATTACCAGAGTGTCAGCTGCTCCCACTACTACTACTGCTCCTATTGCAGATGGTCTGAGATGCAGGGACAGATGATGGCCATGCGGGCCGAGCTAATCCAGATGCAGCGTGAGCAGTCACAGAGGTCCATGGCCCATCAGCGCCAAGCAGAGAAGGCCAAAAACTTGTCTCTGTTAATAGAGATCTTCAGAGACAGCATCCTAAGAAGCTCGCTTGTGTTGTTAGTTGATTAACTGAGAGGGTCACCTTATTAGGATGGTCACCTCTGAAAATGATCAACAAAAGCGGGTCCCTGAGACGCTAGTTGAACATTTCACCGATAAATTTTTGAGTTTCTAGTAGTGAGCTATGCCCGACTTTTATTAATGACAGTGATGGATTGAATAACTGTGATGGATTATAAGAAATAAAAACATTTCATAACTGATCCGTCACTGAGTGTTGAAAGCAACACTAAATTAAGTTGATTGAAATAGCATAATATAATAAACCTGTTCATATATTGCCTAGGAAATTATTTGAAGTTGGCATGCGTGTAACGCGCGCGAGCTAGGAAAGATGTGGATACGATGATGATGCGTGCTTCAACAAAATTATTCCAGTCTCTATCTTTTTAAGAGCAAAAACTATTCCCTACGCGCTTGCTCTCCTTAATTTTCTGATGCTTTACACCTTTTCTATATGAACCATTTGTCTGCAAACACCGATATAATTCGTCTAGTTCTGTAGGCTTAAAGTGGTCCGTACATGCCTACTGTGCGTGGAAACAGCCACACAATATATGAGTAAAATAGTGAGAAATCGAATATATCTCAACCTGCCCCACTTTTTTATTCTTCATTCAGATAGTGAGGCCGGGCCCATCGTGTGGTGCGCTCTGCGCTGAAGGGAAGCATCATTCTACCTAATCACTAAGTTTGATCGCACTTTATTTTGTACTAATGGTTATCGGCAGGAAAAGATTTCAACATTTTGACGAGGTTTTTCAACACTGCTGGATGACAAAAAATAATAATAAAATACAAGCTTTATGTGTTGATGCTACTTAAATTATTATAATATTATATTATTTCCGTTGCAACGTAGATCAATATTGGAAGGCCAGCTAACTAGGAGTCTAGGAGGCACGGCAGGCCTCACCAGTGGGATGAGTAGGGTTGGAGAGAGAGAGAGAGAGAGAGAGAGAGAGAGAGAGGTGCAAAACACGCTGCCGGTGCGCTTCTATTTTAGTATAAATTTGTTTGTCACTTAGTAGCCATTGCACGTCAAGTATATAAATAGCATTATTCCAGGAAAATAGGTTTTCAAATAATAGAAGTAATTTGTCGTGTGGACACATAGCCGATCATCAGGACTAAAACTTTACTTGGGAAATTATAAACTAATTGAAATGACCATTTGTTGAGAATTTACAAACTAATTGAATGGACATAGGAAATATATTCCTAAGGGTCGGCCACCAAGGTAATTGAATTTTCCTTGTGCTTTATTCTAATCTTAGCGGATTTTGCTTGACCTTAGTTGACTACCAAAGACTATTTCCTTGGCAGCTCAGGGATTTTCCTTGTAGGCCTTGTTTAGTTTCAAAATTTTTTGGAGAAACGATACTATAGTACTTTCGTTTTTATTTAACAAATATTGTCTAATTATAGAGTAACTAGTCTTAAAAGATTCGTCTCGTGATTTACATAAACTGTATAATTAGTTTTTATTTTTATCTATATTTAATGCTCCATGCATGTGCTTAAAGATTCGATGTGATGGGAAATCTTGAAAAGTTTTGGGTTTTTTTGGGTCAACTAAACAAGGCCTTGGTTTTTGCCACCAAGGGAATTCTGGATTATGGTAGTGACTGCATTTATTAACAAACATAGTTAAACAAATTTGTCAAACAGATTTATTGATGTCCCCACCCATTAAACTGACAGAGGGGTGAACAAGAAACACACCAAAATTTATCAAATAGATTTCTCTGTGTAACATGAACATGAAGTAGAGGTGCCTCCTCTTTTACCTCCACAAAGAAAAGGCTGTATAAATTGTAAAGCGTGTTGAACGCATATGCATATAAGTCTGCCGAAATAAGGAAGTATTCGAAGAGAGAGGCTAGCTGTTCATATCTAATAACATCATACCGTCGAACTGTGCATTATTATAGGATCATACAGTCATGTTCTCAGAAAAAAGAACATAAGTATGACCATACTTGTTCTGTCATATTAACAACATCTTGTATATATATGCAAATAATTATCTCTTGAATGAATCTCAGGACAAAACAACATGGAGGTGCTTAATTGCTGATTAGTGGCAAACAAGACCGAACATAAAATAAGGTTGCTTGCAAAATCAGGAGGACAAGCACACACCTAACTTGTGATCTTGTAAATATATTATTATATTTATAATTTATTCATCGGTGTACTAACACTTATTTCTGAGTCGGGTGACACTGTCAATAAAAGTGTAGTAGAATCTAAAGCTAGTCACCTCTTTCTCTTCGACTCCGCCTCCGTTCACATATTGTAATTAACTTTAATCTGACTCAAACATTTTTACATCTGGTATTCAATCTCTATAAATTTACATATTTAACAGCATGCAGATTATATATCATGAAAAGTATTTCTCATGGAGAATCTAAAAACGTAGGAGTAATTCTAATATATGATGTTAAATTATAACAATTTGTAGAAGTTGGTGGCCAAATATAGAAATGTTTAACTTTGGAAAAAAATAGAACAAAAAATCTTCCCAAAATAGACAAATTAATTGAAGAGTATTCATAAAAAAATAACATTATTAGTTATGTTGTACTTCATCCCAATGCAAATAAATTAATTTATAGAGTTGTCCTGGGTCAAATTATTTTTAGTTTAACACTGAATATATAGAAAACCTCTCTTTCTAATACAATGAAACGCAACTCTTCTGTGTTTTTAAAAATAAAATATAGAAAACCTCGTTCTAAGTATCATGTACATGACATCAAATTAATATCACACCATGAAATATATTTTCATGAGTACTTGTTGATTCATATTAAAATGGGTGGAGTGTATGATTATATAAAACACTATAAACAAGCAATCAATATATTCAGCCAACTGCGTCTGCAGACCACAGCGCGTGGCCGACTATATATGAACGCGGTGCTCTTTGCGAGACCTAGTTGGTGTCATTAAATCCTGGGATAATGTAAGCGTCGTCAAATCTTAGAATAATGCAGATATCCGTGTCAAGTCGAGAACTTGAATCTGGGTCGGCAGGTTCCACCACAGGAAATTAAGGCTCTGTTTAGATGCAGTCAAACAGCCAAAATTTTTGAAAAAATGAGTATTTTTTGAAAGAATGGATCTAAACAGGGGCCTGTAAAACTTGCACGGTAAAGATTTGGAATTTGGGACCTTGGAGCCCCAAAACTGTGTAAACTTGCTTAGGGGTCTGTGTCTTGTGTGTTGCAGACCAAAAAATTTAAAAAACATCTAAACACCTATTTGGAATGTAAAATTTACAGCTAAAAGTTTTGGATGTAAAGATTTGGGATATAAAGAGGCTCTAAACCTAACTAGGTGATTTATGATCAGTTCATGATATGATGCTCTAGCAATTTAGTGAATAAATGTTGAGTAGCTGGCCGGGAGCCTTGTATCATTTATTTGTATGTTTGTACGGGTCTAACAAGAAATCTTTGTAGGCTGCGAAGGAATGACATGATAGATGTGGGGTCTTATTGTCTTCCTCAACTTTAGGAACAGGATAAATGCTTGTGCTTTCCTCATCGATTGGGCACATCTGTATAAATTATTCTTGTGCAAAAGCTGCAAGCGTCTGTTTGCTTCTATATATCATCACCAGCATCTCGTAAGCAACCACACGTTAGTGCACAGCAAATTGTAGATTCATGAGTTGC
>Ga0182004_10002230_pt1 | contig 14922 bp, 9 predicted proteins | sample Sormic07211540_1_FD_120479 | JGI IMG/M metagenome (GOLD analysis project Ga0182004, IMG submission 120479) | Endophyte microbial communities from Sorghum bicolor roots, Mead, Nebraska, USA - 072115-40_1 MetaG | ecosystem: Host-associated > Plants > Roots > Unclassified | place: USA: Nebraska...
GATGGCCAAAGGGGGCGTAAAATGTCGGGGGGAACGCGGGCGCCCCCCCCCCCCCCCCCCCCCCGCCCGCACCCGTGCCCACCCCGAGTAGCTAAATCGGTGTCGCACGCCGCTTCTTCTCTCGCCGCCGGCGCACCCGCATCCAGGTTGCGCGCCCTCCTTCTCTCGTCAGTGGCCGCCCTCGCTCCCACGTGTGCCATTCTATCTAGTTGCGTCTTTGCCATCACTTCGCACAGGCCATTCACGCCTGCTACTGCCGCACCAAACCCTAATAATGATGCACCTCCTCGCCGACACGCCTCCTCGCCATGCGCCTGTGCCCGCATCGCCATGCAGTGCTCCCCGTAGCCAGCCGAGCTACTAGCCGAGGTGTCTGCACTCCCTTACCTCTGTGTGCGAGGAAGGAGGCAAAAGTGGGCCACTGGCAGCTTGGGAACAGACGAAGAAGTAGGCTTGGAAGGGGCAAATTGGTTATTTTAGGGTGGAGGACTAAACTTTTGCCGTGGATCCAAACATCACATTTTTCTAAAAAAAATTTGCAGGAGCACTGCTATGTCATATAAGAAGGAAGCATAGTTGGTTTACAACATATAAGCTTTACATTCCAAAGTTCACTTGAACACAAAAAGCCTAAAGAAAATAAAAGTGACTCATGGAGGCAATTCTAGCTTCCCAGATGCTCTAATAAAAATAACGAGCTCTTCCTTAATCAGTCCCAACACCTGGGCCGGTGTTGGTGTTGATCTCTAAAATTTTTTCCGATTACGCTGTTTCCAAATATTCCATGTCGAATACATCAAGATGACCGTTGTTCTTTTTTTGCTGAGATGTTGATCTCCTCTGTAGAGACTTCTCCCACCAAACTTGCATAGTCTGCGTCCCGTCATCGACGTCCACAATATCTTCTCCAACCCAATTTTTAACGAGCATCCATACTTCTCTTACAAAGAGACAGTGAAGGCAAAGATGAACAGCTGTAAAAGTTTAGCAGTAAAAGTTTAGACGGTCACTACGCGGTTGATCCAACGACTTGTTGTGTTCGTCCTCTCACTGTCAAGTGTAACCCTATGTTTCTTCTTCCTCTTCTTACGGTCAATTCAAGTCCATCATCCGATCCATCACACAAATGTTAGGCCCTCCTTATTGCGGCTGCTGTATATATCCCACGACGGCACGATCTGTGTTTGTCCCCGCCGTACCCCCTTTGTTTCTTCTTCCTTTTCCTACACGGTAACAACGTGGACACCCGACAACTCTGCGTAGAGGGCCACCATGTCAAGCTTGAGAACCCTCCCCAAGTCGTCAACTGCCTATTATTTTACTCGACTCAAGCAACCACCTGCACGGTCTGTCCTCCTTGCTCGCAATTGATCTCCAATTCACTCTATTTTTACTTCTCATATATCACAGATACCTGATTTTATGTTCTTGATCAGGAAACATAAAGTTTACCAATGTTTGGCTATATGAAAAATTATAAATTACCTTTTGTTTTCAATTATACTAGTTAACTGTGCAAGATTACTGTTGTCTAAATTTATAAAATTCAGGCACATGAGAAATAGCAACTAAAACTATTATATATTTAGCCTTTCCCGTTTCATATACATGGCTAAAAAAATGTAAGAAACAATTTAATACATACTGGAATGATAAAATTCAAATGCAACGATATAAACTTACAGCGTTGGTTCACTTTTTTTTTAATATTCTGGTGGCAATGATAAATTTGCGCATATTTGCCACAAAAGGTAGAGTATACTGGAATAACAACACAATGTACATGTAACAAGTAACAAGATTTATATCCACTGTAAAAAAAAGGACAAAAAAAAATGTAAATCCCCAACGGCCAAAACACCTTCTCACCTCTGCAAACTCCAAGTTGCTTGAACTGTATGTAATTCTTGTATACCCTTATACAAACTTGTATACTGCCGTCGCCGGGTGGGGGGTAAAAAAAAGAGGAAAACATCAGGGACTGACTGTTACATCGATGTACAATTCTTGTTTAACGCGATCGACGATGACCTATAAATAAGTTACTGAGGGGACTGACTCATCTTCCTTTTTGCTCTACCACCGCAGCCCCACTCTGCATCCTCCGGTTAAGGGGCCGCCAGCAGGATGGGGCTCTTCTTATTATACACGAAACAAATCAATAAATAATGGAATGGCACGGGGGAATTACAGGATGAACAAGAACAGTGTGGTGTTGGTGATGGACTGTGATGGTGCTTGGTGGTGGACTGGTAAAGGAGGGAGGTGACGGTGACGGTACGGTGATGGTGATGCTCGCAGGTTTTTGGTTTGAACGCATATACATACGGTTTGAGAGGTGGTGCCGTGCCGCCGCCCGCGCGAGCGCCTATTGAACCATGGCGAGGAAGGTGCTGGTCGGAGCCGAGGTCGGCACCGCCGGCGCAGCCGTCGTCGCTGCAGCCGGTGCTGGTGCGGTGTTGGTGCCGCCCGGGTTCGGCCTCTGGAACTGTATCCTGTACTGCATTTTGCCGTCGTCCTCGCCTTCCTCGCCGTCGTCGGTGTACTCGTCGCCCATGTCGTCGCTGTCCGTCTCGTCCTCCGTCGTGAACTCCCGAGGTGGTTGCTCGTTCAACTCCCTGACGATGTCTTCTGGCTTCACAGCAAGCACATATCCTGTCAGCCTGCGTCTATCGATCGAGCACGAAACGACAGAGGGGACGAAGAAGAAAAAGGTTGGAGCAGACGGTGTCGTTACCTTTTTCATGCCGGTGTCGGCGTCGAACGCGGCGGGCGTCGTCGTCGGCGCTGTCGTCTCGCCATTGCTGCTCGGCACCTGCGTGCCTCCCCCTGATCCACCGTTGTTCCTCTTGTCGTCGTTTATGTTCTTCCCCTCTATCTCGTGCCGGCTCGGGTTCAGCTGATCTGGGTAGGCAGGAGGAGGAGCGACGGCGGCGGCGGCGGCGTTGGACGATGCGGCAGCGGCGCGGAGGTGCTTCCTGCTGTAGATGGCCTCGAGCTGGTGGAAGTATGGGCAGGTCTTGGAGTCCTCGGGCCGCTTCTTGTTGCTCTCCTTCACCTTCTTGTAGTACTTGTTGATGTTCTCCCACTTCTCCTTGCACCGCTTCGAGCTCCGGTTGTATCCCAGCCGCCGCATCCCGGACGAAATGTCCTCCCAGAGCGGGCCCTTGGGACCTGTCTCCTGGTAGCGCATGTCCAGGTCCATGCGCAGCTGGATGAGCGCGTGCACCTCCGTCTTGGGCCACCGCGATGACGACGCCGCCCCTCCATCCCCTCCTCCGAGCCCGGAATCGACGTGATGCTCCGCGACGGGCACCAGCTCGAGTGACGCGCCAGAGGTCGGGGGCGCGCTGCGCGGCGTGCCGGCGTCCTGCTGCGACGACGTATCCTTGGGCTGCTTCTGTGGCGGTTGCTGCTGGAGCGGCGCGGCTGAGATTGGCTTCGACTGCGGTGTCGCCTGTGGAGACGGAGGCGGCGGCGGTTGCTGCTGACGAGATTGTTGTTTCGGCGGCGGCGGGGTATGGACTGGCACCGGAGCTGGCATTGGGACGACAACGGCGGTAGCGGGCTGCACGGACTGCCCGCCGATGCGCTGGAGGAAGGCGATGATGGCGGCGTCCCTGGACGCCGCGGCGGCGCGCTCCTGCGCAAGCTGCTCCTGCTCGCGGTTGAGGCGAGCCACCTCCTGCCTGCGCCACGCCTCCTCTCGAGCCGTGCGCTCCGCCTCCCGCTTCTCCATGGTCTCCAGGAACCGCCGCTGCATTTCCTCCTGCCTGTCGACGACCTGCTGCATGAGCCCCTCGAAGAAAGTCATCATCTTCTTGCTGCTGCCGCTGGCGCCGCCGCCGTCGCCGCGCTTCCGCTTGCCGAGGCGGTCCTGGCTTCCGCCTGTCTCCGCCGTCATGTCGTCGTCCTCGGACTCGTCGTCGGACTCCGAGTCCGACATGGAAGAGAAGCTGAAGCCCTGCAGGTTGAGGGGCTGGTGGGCCGCGGGCGGCAGCTCCACCGGTGCCTGGTGGACCTGCACCACCGCCGGCGCCGCCGACGATATGGGCGCTGGCTGCATCGGCCCCGTCGGCGGCGGCATTGAACTCATCGGCGGCGGCGCGGCGAAGGCGTGCAACGGCGCCGGCGCGGTGGTTGCTGGCGGCAACTGCTGCTGCTGCATCTGCGGCGGCTGTGGCTGTGGCTGTGGCTGCGGCGCGGCCGCGTGCAGCGCCTCCAGCTCGTCGAAGAAGCGGTAGCTCTTGCCGTCCTGCCTGCCGGCGCGGCCTTCCTTGGTGCGCTTGTAGTACTTGTGCACGTTCTCAAACTTCTCCTTGCACTTCTTGGCGCTTCTCTTGTAGCCCAGGTCGGCAAGCTTCCTGAAAGCCACAGCAGTGACAAAGACACAAGGTTCCGGGTCAGCCATTACTTGCGTGCAACCAAAGACTCGAGCATCAATCTGCGAGGAGGAAGAATTAAATGATGGCAGCGTTTACAGGAGGAAGCATCTAACGCAGCGGCACTACACATTCAAGAAGGCCTCCGGAGGAAAGAGACAAGAGGATGGGAAGAATTGGAAATTTGGAAGGACTGGACAGGCAAGAGGAGTGGGATGGTATGCTGCAGAATGGAATTATAGTTAATCACAGGCCATCTCGTCTTTTTAGGGATCAGAAAGGATGCGAAGCTGATGATGCATCACTAGTGAATGAATGATGAATGAAATGGCCTTGTTTAGTTCTAAAAAATTTTACAAAACAGGCACTGTAGCACTTTCGTTTGTATTTGACAAATATTGTCCAATCATGGACTAACTAGGTTCAAAAGATTCGTCTCGTCAATTTCGAACAAACTATGCAATTAGTTTTTATTTTCCTCTATATTTAATACTCCATACATCCGTCTAAAGATTCAATGTGACGAAGAATCTAAAAAATTTTGTAAAAATTTTTGGAACTAAACAAGACCTGGAGCGGTGAAAGCAAGGAGCTAGGCCGCATTGGGATGGGAGAGGAAGGCTGCCTTCCTTCTTTTCCCAAAAACTGGAGGCCATGAAAGCAGAAAACAGTGGCAGACTGGCAGTCTGCAGCGGCGGCAGGCAGCTAAACAGTGGCAGACTGGCAGTCTGCAGCGGCGGCAGCAGCTGCCTGCCGCCTGCTGCCTGCACTCGGCACTCACCACCGTGGTACGATCCCCAGGCGCCCAGATTCTTCACCCTACTACTGCACCTACCACTACTCCAGCCTTCCACAATTCTCTCTCTCGGCCCTTCCCTCCAGTCTCGCTGAAATCGAGAAGCATTTGATTAGACCGGGATGGAAATGGCAAAAACAAGCAAAATTCGAGGGGGGGAATTGGGCGCAGCGACTGGATAATTCTCCATCATTTCATGTGGGGCGGCTGCTAAATTCCACGAAACCGTTAGCCGCTTTCCGCAGGGGAAAAAATCATGCCGGCGACAGAGAGCAGGCTTCTTGAACCGGACTGCAAAATGCGTTTGGAGTTTCTCTCTCTCACTCACTCCTTTTTTTTCTCTTTACCTGGAGACGTCCTCCCACAGGGGGCCTTTGAGCGTCGCGTCGCGGAACGTGGCGTCCATCTCCGACCGGATCCTGATGAGCGCCTGCGTCTCCTCCCGCGGCCACCGGTTGCTGGACGCGCCCGACGACCCGCCGCCACCGCCGCCGCCGCCGCCGCCGCTGCCCATCATCTCGTCGTCGAAGCCGCCGGCACCGGCGGTCCCGGACACCACGGCCAATTCGTCGTAGCTGGACCTCGGTTGCTGCGGCTGCGGCTGTGGCTGTGGCTGTGGCTGCGCCGACGACGGAGGCCTGCTGCTCAGCGGCATGGGGCCACCGGTGGCGCCCGCCGTCGGTGAGAAGGGGCCCATGTCCGGCGGCGGGCCCCCGAACTGTGAGCCGCCGCCGCCGCCGCCGCCACCCTGGTGCTGCTGCTGCATGGCGGGCGCACCCCCGCCGCGGCGGTCCTCGGGAGGAAGCTTGGCGCGGCCGAGATTAGTATGGCCGCCGCCCGCCCTGGGTAGCTGCGTAGTACTTGTACAAGTGCGCAGTAGTAGGGGATGGCAACTCAGTAGAAGTAGCAATTGGGGAGGGAGTACTCCTACTCCTACGCCTAGGAGTGCTTGCTACTAGTACTGAATTGTAGGCATGCCCGCAGCGCGCGCTCTAGCCCGCCATGCTAGCCTAGCTCCCTCGCTCTCCTCCTCCTCTCTCCCACACACCGAGCGAGAGTACTGGTGTGGGCGACGAGAGAGGGGTAGTGGAGTGGAATTGGAGGGAGAGGATGAAATTGGAAAAGAGGGGCTGGTACAAGTAGGGAAGGGCCGAGAGGCGGGGGCGGGGGGCGCCCGGCCGGAGGGCAGCAAGGAGGGGGTTGGGAGAGGAGAGAGAGAGAGAGAAGGATGGATGAGGCGGAGGGGTGGTGAAAAAGATGGGAGCGTGGACAACTGGAAAGGGTCCAAAGGGAGGAAGAGAAAGAAGCAAGCAAAGAGGCCAGGCCGGGCCGGCGGCCGAGTGTGTTGTGGGGAGGGAGGGAGGGAGGGAGGGAGACGGGAGAGGACGCCCGGGCTCACTGGCTGGCTGGCGGCCGATGGAGAAAGAGGAGAGAGAGAAAGCAAGGGAGGCGCCTACAAAACGAAGGGCTGGTGGCGCATGTACTGCCGTGTCGTACGCATGTGTATCTCCATCTACCCCCCCTGCCCCGATCTGCTGACACCCTTTGCCTTCTCCCAGCACGGAACGCAACGGCGCGCGCCGCGCCAGAGCTTGCAACGACCTCTGCACACACGCAGCCTAGCTCGATCGATCGATCGGATCGTCCGCCGGTTTTACAGATCGAATCTGGCCAGCCCCCTGCTGCACGAGTACGTGTACCGTATCGTATTCGTATGCAGGGCCCCCCCCCCCAGAACCGATCAGTAGTAGAGATCGAGCGATCGTCGTCAGGTACTCTACTCACAGCCTGGTAATGTTACGGCCGGGGCGGTGCCGTTTTATAGCCTGGGGCCCGGGCTCGGGACGACGCATACTGCTGCCATGGGCTGATGCATGGATAGATATGGCCGGGGAAATTGATGAACCGGGGCATGCGGACAAAACAGGGAGGGTGTGGGGCTGTGGGCTGCGCAGTAGTAGCTAGTAGAGGGAGTGATGAAACGGAACGGCGGCCTGCATGCGGGCGCCGAAGGGAACCCCGGCTGGGCGTCCGGACACGTACCCTGCCCCCGTGCCGTGGTGGGGAGGGCGCGCGCGCGGACAACTGCGCCGCGCTGACATCGCCCGCCTCTCGTCCCCCGTCCGTTGGAGCACAGCGCATGCACGCCCGACGCCCCGGCCACCTCACGCCGTCACGCGCTGCATGCATGCATGCATGCATGCACGGGGGCTGGGGCGCCGCCCCCGGCCCGCGCGCCCGCACGCCGTGACACACAATCACACATCCCACGTCCGCTCTGCATGCCCATGCCCATCTGTATCGCCTACTATGGCTCTATCTATCCGGTCCGCGCCGTCGTCACGCGCGCGGCGCAGCCCGTGGAGTACAACGTCCGTGGTGGAGAACTGGAGATCAGAGTAGTGACTGCGCGCTGCCCAGCAATTAAGATCCTTGCGTGATCTATAGAGACCCGGCCTGGAAATGATTTTTGCTAGCATGCCTTTATCTGACTTCATGCATGCAGGAACGCCGCGCGCGGCTGGCCGCTACGTGTATGTCCAGGCTGATACGCCTCCTGTATATTTACCGGCGGCACCCGCGCCGCTGATGTGGTTGGCGTGTGGATAGATATATAGATATCTGCATCTCCAGGCTAGCAACGATCGTCACCACATCTCATCGGCGGATGCCGTGCTCGCGCGCGCGCGCGTGGTCAATTATAATATCTATCCGCAAACATATGAATGCAACCATATACAGCATAGCTTTTTGCACGTCGTGTTCCGTTAACTCAACCTCCATTGCGTATTATTAATACGTGCCTCATCATTAATCTGGCAAAGATAGATATATATATATATATAAAAGCCGTATCGATCTGCCGATATCTACAAGAGCTATTAATTACTACGTACACAGCCGCGTCGTCGTGATCACGGCGACGCACACCACCACACGGCATGCATGTATATATGCATGGCTGGCTAGGCACTAGGCAGTTGAACAGTCGCACGAACCTTACCAGACGACCGAGAGCTGTAAAAATCGGTGCCGGGATGGGGAGCGTCGTCTGCGGCTGCGTCGTCGTCTCCTGTTTCTAGAGCCGCCGGCGTCGCGAGGTTGGAGGTGGAGGGTAACGGCTTCAAACGGCAGAGGGAGACGGGGGCGCCCTAATGCCCACCATCGGGTCCCAGCTGAAGCGGACGGTTGCGATGAGGTGGACGCGGCAGTACAACGTGGTTGGTTGTGGGCCGGCCGGCCCGTACCTGTAGGCCCATGCAATGGTGCGTGGGGGTAAAGCGGTCATTTTCTCGTTTATTTGTGCGCGCGCACGTCGATCGTCTCTCTGAGTCTCTGTGCTGTGTATATGCATGTATGTATTCCTGTATCCGGACAAGCCAGCTCTACGAACTTATATTACCCAGAAAAATCTACCTTTTGTATATGTATATACACACGCACTTGATCTGTACGTATCTGCACTCAGGGGGCGTGTAGTGTACAGGCGTACAGCTACCGCACAAGGTGGTGGGGTTCCGGTAAAATACCCACTTGCGGCCCACAGCGAAGTCGCCTTCGGTTTTCCAGATATTATCGGTTAGAAACGTCTAAGTCGCAGGGTTCACATGTCACCAATTAATCATGTTTACAAAGCTGTCACGTACCAAGTTAGTTGTACTTTGATATCCATCTTTTTTAAATAGCTAAATAATGCCAGATGCCATCGATCATCCCAGGCTCTGGATAAACCGTGCACCCAACAGTACATTGGAGTGAAAGAACACCGAGCTAACACACCATCTTCTACCACTACTGGAACACATGAAATTCCCTAACGGATTTGAATTTTTTTTACGGTTATTATAAAAACTATCAGGGTAATTAATATTATCTTAACAGTTTCACGAAAGCACACGGAAAAAACACACGGCAAACTATAAATACTGGCAAAAAAAGCCTATAGTTAACCTGTGAGTGCACGTCACCAATAGAAAAACTCATAGTTCCTTGATGGTTTCAAAAAAAAATTGTCGATTATTGCATAAACCGTCAATATAATTAACATTATCTTAAAGTTTTTTTGAAAAATACACAAGGAAATTATAAGATGTTTTAGTAAAATCCATATCTTTTACTATGGATGTAGACATAACATATGTCTAGACATAGCAAAATTTATGAATCTAGAAAAAACAAAACGTTTTATAATTTAAAACGAATGGAGTACTAAAATAGTCTACATATCTACCCATCGTTGGTAATCCGGCCGACTAATGTGTGGTATCATAAAATATAATTTGATCTAACGAAAAGTGATATAATCACCTAGAAACGACATATTAGGTGTGTTGCTCATAGAAATTCTTGATACATGCTGCTGCATCCGTTCCAAATTATGAGTTTTTTAAACTTTTCTGCATCTGTTTTCTTATTTTTGATTAAAAAATATGATTTTTATTTTCTGATAAGTTAAACAATTTAAGTTTGATAAAATCTATATGAACAAACTATTAACTTATAGGTACCAAATAGTGTCTTTAATTAATTATTAAATATAATTTCTTAGTTAACTTATTTAGAAACATAAATGTTGATATTGTCAGGGGCGAATCTATGTGCATTTATTGGGGTCAGCTGACCCCGGTAACTTGCCAGAAATTCACTTAAAGCTTTTTTAACCACCTATAAATTATTCTTTCAAATAGAGAATCAGTATGTGTTTGACCCCGTTGTTTAGTCTTTGACCCCGGTGACATAATATCCTGGATTCGCCCCTGGATATTGTTTTCTACAATATTAGTCAAACTTAACGAAGTTTGTCTCGCTAAAAAACTAGAATTGCATTCTTTTTAGGATAATAAGTTTTAATGTGTATTGAGACATAATAGTGCATATCACTACCATAAAAAAAAATGATCTTTAGAGGCATCACTTTTTCCGAGGCAGCTTCAACAAAATCTGTCTCTAAAGATTTTTTTTAAGAGCCACCGAAAAGAGGAAAAACCAACAACCTCACGAAGAATACAACAACAAAATTACTGCCTCAAAAAACACAATACCAACCATCCACGTATGTAGCAGTTGTCGAACGTCGCTATGCACGGCACATAATCTGTCTCTAAAGAGATGTCGCTGCGGGGCCCACCTACTAAAGATTGCTAAATGTTGAACCTGAAACCGTGTATATTTCATACACTTGAAGACCTATGTGTTACCTTTGTGTGACAGAGAGTATGTGTTACCTTTGTGTGATGGTGTGTGTTTTTACACCGCGTATGTTTTTTGAATCCATGATACACATTATAAAGGTCGAACTTAATGGGCATATATGCCAAAAGTAATTAAGTAAAAATTTCCTCAAAAAAGTAATTAAGTAAAAGTACATGAAAAATATCTGGATAGAGGAGCACAGCCCTTAGGCAGCCCACATGCAACTTGAAACATACGCATACTCGCTCAAATCAAATCACCGAGGGTACAACTCAAGAAACGGGTCTACACTAAAGCATCAACAAACACCGCGCTTCAAGGTTGGCGTGCGTGGCGCACGCAAGTACGCAACTGCAGCGCATTCTGGCTGCCAGCCAAGCCATGGCATCATTAATCCCTGATACCGCTACTGTTACTGCCAGTTCTCTAACTTAATCATAGGCTACTAGCTGTTGATCATTGCCCAAGCAAAGTTAGAATAAATGGGGCCGGGGCGCTGTTATTTGCGTGCGCTGGTGGGTGGAATCTAACACTCCTGGCGCACTCGGTGTTTCCGTGATTGCGCAGCGTGAATGCGTGATCAATCCATGTTACTAAGGCCTTGTTTAGATGCAAAAAAAAAAAAAAAATTAAGTCTTCAACCATGGGCTAACCAGGTTCAAAAGATTCATCTTATGATTTACAGAACTGTGTAATTAGTTATTTTTTATCTATATTTAATGTTCTATGTATGCATGTGTCAAAAATCGATGTAATGAAAAATCCGGTAAACTTTTAAAATTTTGAGTGCATCTAAACAAGACAACTCGACCAAGGTTTTCTCAAAGAAAAAAGAACTCGACCGAGGTAGTAGTAATGATGGGGTGGCCTAGCTTGTTGAGCGCGCGCGGCCATTGTATAAGCTGACCTCCGCCTTATGGATGGATAGTACTGAAAGCTTTAACTCTTAGAATTTATGTCTGTCATTTATTTTAACTTTGATTAACTTTATAGAAAAAAGCATCAATATCTATGACATAAAATGAATATTTTATAAAAAATATATTCTATAATAAATTTAATAGTATTTAATTTGGTACTATAACTCTTAGTTTTTTCTACAAATTTGATCAAAGTTTTAAAAGTTTAACTTAAGACAACTCTAGAAGCGGCAGCTCTAAGGGACCGAGGGAGTACTAATTAATGATGGGTGGGCACGGGTGGATAAATTAAGGGACAACACAATGGATTAAACAAAGCGCTTCTCTTTTTAACTACCAACTGATGAGCTTGATTTGACAGACTTTATAATACGTACTCCGTTGTATCGAACAGAAGTGGCTTGCTAGTTGCTATGTACTTCTATGCGGTTGTCTTCAATTCAGAAATTGTGCTCGCGGCTCGCGTGTGATCCAATTGAAGGTGTTTACATTTACACGCATGACGATATTCTGAACTCGATCGGTGTGTGCAGGAAGCATGCATGCATGCCATTCGCATGGTCGGTACGGTGCCGTATGCAAGTCGCGCAAGGCACATCCATATCTGTCGAAGCATGAAGAATGTGATGATCTCACATTCTCACCTGAATGCTTGGTGAAAACGAGCATTACAAAGTTACACACGGCGGATTTTGCAAAACCAGCAAAGTGACAACGCGATCGGGTTAAGTTTTGACATTTCAGTTTTTATATATATAGTACTCCGTGGTAGCTACGGCTAAATTATAGCATCTGAAGAAAAAAATAGTACTAACTCGCCAATGAATAATGCAATCAGTATTGTGGGAGCCACTATATTTGTTTCTCTGAGGAACGATGCAGATGAGCAGATCATCTAGCCATCAGAGCTGCCCTGGCCCATCCCCGTTCCCATCTACTTGACTCTGCAAAATCCATCCCCATTTTGTACCGGCAAATCAGAAGTCAGAACAAAATTACTCTAATGCTGTCTGCTATTAAATTTAGCATATCCTTTTACAAGAGGCAACGGGCCGATCTCCTCTTTTTATATTCCATTGTTTCTGAAAGCGGCCGACTTATGCAATCGTGTTGTGCTCTTTCAGTAATCAAATCAGCGAGCGGTAATTGTATAGAACTTCTTGCCGACTAATCTGAAATACTCGATTAGTTTCAATAGTATATACCCATGAGTAAACGGTTAGAACCTAGCTGTCTTGCTTTAGCCACGAATGAAATGGTGCCGAAGTAGTACAGTTCATGAAGCTCAACTTACCACCAGCTGTAATCCTGTAACAACGATGCAGCTGACAATCATGGATGATATGATTGACAGTTGCATATATACTACTACTAGAATCCAAACCAGGCAGACTAGTTTAATTTGTCTGAAACCCATAAAAAAACAACTGATTCGGTTCAGCTGTTAGCGATCAGGTTAATCATTTACAGGACGATGCCCTGCAGGATAAAATAAACTAGCCAGGGAGCCCATCCATGCCTCGCATGACGCAGATTATTCTCCAAACAATTAATATGATCCGATGATACGTACGTGAATATACAAAGTCGCCTGTCTTGGCACAGCAAAAGTCAAGCGTCTCCTTCATGCGTTGTTGGCGTGGTCCACATTCGGTTTAAGTCATAGAAATATGATGACGGCACTTCCTTTTCCCGTTATCGCACGGCTCTTTTTTCAACCGGCTCCAGTACTTTCGGGATCAGTTTATTGCATTCTGTGCTCTCGCGTGGTCATCTTGCAATTCATGGATGGATAAAAGGAAGTCAGCGATCGAGGCTAGAGTCAAAATCGTTAGCAGACATTTTCTTTCAGCAGTTATGAACTGAGAAATAACGCCGTTTCTTTGTGCTTATTTTTCAACCCAAATTCAGTGAATTTAAATCTGAAGGGTGCTGTGTCTCAGTGCACCAGTATAAATATCGTCTGCTCTTTTATGGGCTTGAATAAAACAACTAGTAGGTACGAGTACGGCGTCTCTTACTCTCTTCTAGAGCAGTTGGCCGGGCATGCCAAACTGTGGAGTTACAGGAGGTTGCTGGGCTTCATTTTCCGGGTTACCTGCCCTTGGCCATTGCGCAGCATCATTCATATTCGGCTTTGTCCGGGGACCATGGACGGGACGACGCAAAGTTTGCCGTGGAAGTTACGGGCTCCATTCCGTGCCTGCCAACAAGATCGGGCCACCCCAACGCACTGGCACCCCCGTTCTTCTGTTTCTGTAGCGTCGCGACTTCGCTCACTCGCGCGCGCTCCTTGGATGCGTCGCGCCATCTCCGATCGATCATCGGTCTCGGGGACCACGGCTGCTGCCCCTGCTGGTCTTTTTCTTCTCTCCCTTGGCTCTCCCTCCCCGCCCCGCCCGTTTCGGCTTCCTCGACCCATCATCTCTTGTTTCTTTATGCGCAGAAGTAAGACAGATCGCATCTGGGCGTCCATCCAGAAGCGAAAAACTGTAGTATTGTATTCAGATTCAGAATCAGATTGGTTAATTATCTATCCCTCACTTGGGTTCACTACTAATCCCTGTTGCTCCAGCTAACCGCTGACGAAAATTCAGACAGGCCAGCCGGTGCAGTTGAGTTCCCAGGAGAGGACACACAAACACAGAGAGAGAGACACACAGTAGCGTAGCGTCTGCTAGCTGCTGGCCCAGGCAATTACAAACAAAACGCAACTTGCGCGCCCAGCCACAGCCAGCTCTCGCTGTCTATCTACAAATGCTGGCTTTTACTCGTCGGCTCCTCCGCGCTCGCTCATGCGGGCACATGACCCTGTTTGTTTCTCACAATCACAAGCTAGCTTCTCCATCAATTTCACTCACCAGCCCGCGCGCCGGGCGATCGCGCTTTGCCGTGGCTGTGGTTGTGCGATGCGTCGCAAAAGCTAAGCTAGCGCTTTATCCCCCAGCAGAAAGGACGGCGTCCGATCCGTCTTGCATTGGGTGCTGGAAATGCTGGATGGATCGATGGACGGGTCGGCGATCGAACGCCCACACAGCGCACCGGCACCGCCGCGCATGTTACCCTGTTCCCCCCCTGCTGTCTCGCTAGGACGCTAGCTAGCTATACGTATAGAGCGCCGACCCCCTTTTCTAGCGCGTGCAGCAGCATTTGCCAGTAGAACCGGCCCCGGGACAGACAGTGCGGTTACGTTCAGCTGTGATCTGACCGGAGCTACTAGCATCTCCAGCCAGCCCAGCCACCACCCGGCCGGCCGCGCGCCGCGCGGCGCGGGCCGTGGAAACGAAAGGAGCAAATCGCCAGCGGACAGCAGCGCGCGGTGCCCGGTGGCGTATTAGGGGCGTCCGTCCGTCCGTCGGTCGTCGTGTGTGCCATCGCGTCGCGTCGTCTGGTGGCAGTGGCACACACACACACACACACACACACACACACGGCGCGGGTGGCCAGACAGCGGTACCGCGGAATAAAGCCGCCGGGGACCTCCCCTCGTGCGGCTCCGCCCTAGCAGCCCTAGCCATAGCTAGCACCTGCCTCCCCCCCCCCCCCCCCCCCCCCCCCCCCCCCCCCCCCCCCCCCCCCCCCCCCCCCCCCCCCCCCCCCCCCCCCCCCCCCCCCCCGCCCCCCCCCCCCC
>Ga0182004_10002231_pt1 | contig 14921 bp, 5 predicted proteins | sample Sormic07211540_1_FD_120479 | JGI IMG/M metagenome (GOLD analysis project Ga0182004, IMG submission 120479) | Endophyte microbial communities from Sorghum bicolor roots, Mead, Nebraska, USA - 072115-40_1 MetaG | ecosystem: Host-associated > Plants > Roots > Unclassified | place: USA: Nebraska...
CCACCACTTATCCCCACCGACACCAAAAGCAGAGTCACCCCTCCACCGCTCATTCCCCCAGTCGTTTTCCTTCTCACCATTCCAGTTTCCACACGGGAAGACAAAAAAAGCAAGGAACAAATGGGAGCTCACTATTGAGGAAGTACTAGTGACTAGATCAGGAGGGGAAGAAAGAAATCGAAAGGGGAAATCACCAGAAGTTGCTGCTGTATCACCATGGGGAATTGCAGGAGGTCGTCACGGCCTCTGGGGTGGGTGGGCAGCCAGGCCAGAGGCGTCGTCAGCGCTTGCGACTGCAGGCAGCCAGGCACGCACACGCACTGGCTCATGGGGCAGCGGGTAGCGTCGGCGCCTCGGCAGCACTCGCGTGTATGGGCGCGCAACGATGCGTCTAGGCCGGCGGCTGGCTGCGATGTGCGTCCAGGTGGAGGCGGAGGCTCGTCGCTAGTCGCCGGCGGCCAGCGAGCGGCAATGCGGCGTCACCGAGCGGGGAACGGGGATGCGGCACGAGGCACGGGCGTGCGACTGCGGGCGTCGGGGACAGAGGATAAGGCTGGGCTGGGCGTATCGGCAAGGCAGATACGTATCCAGGTCCGTATCCAATAGTTGCGAAAATAAGAAAAAATCGGATACTGCGAGGATACGTATCGGACGCGTATCCGTATCGGATACGTATCCGATACGCGATACGTGGTCTGAGCAACGTATCCATGTAACGTAGGTGCACTCTATACAATTTGACACAAGTATTGCCACAGCTGCTAACAAGAATTACAGAGTATAATTCTTTTTGACTGAAAATTACAGACTATAATTGCAATGTCACGTTCATGGGTTTTGACTTTTGAGACATCACTTAGGCGTCGAGGCGTACCCCAGGCGTCACAGGACACCACAAGGTTTTAGTTACGCCATATTGCCTGGGCATAACTGCAGCACCACAGGACACCACAACGCCGCAAAAACCATGGTCATATGGGACACTATATTTCACAAACAAATATCATGTTTCACAACTGGAATCTGGAATAATTGCACAGAACACTAGTTTACATCGGACTCAAGAAAAATCATTCATAAACAGAAGAGTGCTCAAACACAAAAGGAAATTCATGAAAAGTTGAGATAAGTTACTAAGATACTGAAGAAATATGCTAACCTGCAAACGCCGAAGAATAGGCTTTTGCCATCGCTCCCTCTGATAAATAAAAGATATAGGATAAAAGAGTTATAAGCCAAGTTTCTTATTTAAAGGCTAACCAAGATAAGAAGGGTTCAGACATGAAAAATATATAGCGAAAACAAGATATGAAAGCCAAAGACAGAAACTCATGCTACAAAAACTAAAATAGGAACATTGCTTGTACCAAGAAATCATTATGCTGCATCTCAAAAGTAGAAGATACCTTTGCTTTCCAGTAGTTATATACAGCTTGGAAAACAGCATATCGAACAGACAAGTACTGCAGAGCCTATAGAGAAAGCACTTGGTCAGTAACGGTTCAAATTGAAAGAGAACAACAGATTGATAAGGTAACCCTCCAAAAGAATCTAGAGACAAAAAAGAACTGAAGAATAATCATATCGCCTGCAGATTTATGACAAACTATTCTCATTTTAACTTAATATCCACAAACATTAGTAAGCAAATCCATGATGGCGTACGCACTAAAAACTAACAGTGTGTCGGCACGTAATTCTACACTGCAAAATTTCCTTGATAATCCATAATGGGTGCGCAAAGTTTAGATTATGTATGCCATATTAAACACCAATATTTTTCAACAAACAGTAGGATGCGAACATATTGCAAAGTCACTTCTGTTATAAATATCTTGTACTGCTGTCGTTAAAGAGTACAACACTGAAAAAACATGGGAGTTTTGAATTTGATGCATAAGTGCTTTCACACATATTGGACACCAGACATCAAACATCAGTACATTGTACATCATATCGAACAAAAACATTCATATCAGATGTATCTAAAAGACATTGAATACGCGAAATTCAATGGCCAGCTTTCTACCCATCTGAGCTTCAAGTGGATCTAAAGTATGAGTGATGCTGCTATATCAAGTACAGGATCCACTAATAAAATGAAATATAATCCGCAGGCTAACTACTTATCTCCTTAAGGTTTCCATTTAGCATGTGGTTTTACCTCCATAGCAGCATCTAGCTGCAAGAGGACTGGCACTGGTCCTATGAACGTTGGTGTTATGGCTCCTGCTCTTTCACGAGCTTTGTGGTCCAAAACTTCCAGCTTGAATAGGAGGACCTCCAACCTGTGATAGGACTTCAATTAAAATATAGAAAAAAATGGCACAAAGGACAAAAATAATTGACAAACTGTTCTTTTGCACAGAATTAATTGAATGAAGAAAAGGAAGTTGAAATATGAATCCCTCCCACCCACCCCCCTCAACCCAAAAAAAAGGGTCAGAAAAACCACCAATACACGCCATACCAATATTACGTAGTCACTAAGAATATTCTAAATGGTACAGCTGTACAAGTGTTAACTAAACTTCAGAATCAAAACAGACCTTTCTCCTTCCATTTCACAATATGCCTCTGTAACCACCATATCAAAAACCAAGGAAGCGATGACAAGTTGCAATCATTTAACGTCTTTTATCTTCTTAAGTAGGGCCAGAGAGTAGAAACATAGCAATATATACGCTCTAGCCGACCTTAATTTACAAATATTTAAAATAGCCTGAAAGCATATGATCCCTCCATTCCAAATTATAAGACGTTTTGGCTTTTTTAGATACATAGTTCTTGCTATGCACTTAGATATGCACTATGTCTAAATGCATAGTAAAAGCAATGTATCTAGAAAAGCCAATATGTCATATAATTTGGAATGGAGTAGTTCTAAAATCTCAAGTTCATTCTAATAATAATCTATGCACATGGTGCATACTCTAACCACAACTTAAATTCCAGCCTGTTTGGCTGGCCGTAAAACAAGGCCAAGTGGCTGATGCTGTTTTGTTGTGAGAGAAAAACACTGCTGGCTGGCTGTAAAGTTCTGGCTGATAAGTTCAAAACAATGCATTTCTAATTTATATATATTCTTAAGTTATCTAGATCAATAGTATTCTCTTACTTTTCAGGGTTTATATTCTTCCGCTCGTTATTGAATTCTTCAAGCCAGTCCTCATCTTCATTGTCTAGGTCATACTCAACAAATTCACCGATCTCAGCTCTGGCTGCAGATATTGATCACTCTTAGTAATAAACCTAATAAACATAACAGTGTAAGTTTAACAAGAAAAGAATGAATCCCAGGGAAGTAACAAGAAAGAAACCTCCTCTTCCACGTATATAAGATGTCGGTTGTGCAAAGGTACGAGTATAATCCCTTTCATATGTGTCCACAGCATCAAACTGCGGTGTAGGTATTTCTTGGGCATTTTTCTTACTGGGTGCTTGATTTCCCTGCAGAGTAGAGTGATATAATTCCTTTGTCCAGCATCCTTTGAAACATATAGTAGCAGTCCAATAGATGTACCAAGAACATATTGGTTTAGGTGATAGAATTAGAGAAGCCCACATCAGACTATGTTTTCTTGTAATAGTGGTCTGGAATAGCCCATACAATAATTTAAAGTTTTAAACTGATCAGATATATATACTCTCAGATAAACCTAGCAAAGCAATGATTTTGAATTCTTCCAGGGACAAGACATTTAAGAAAAAGGGTAAAATAGGAAAAATCACTATGGTTTCAATTAGGTGGAGATAAAAAAATTAATATTGTTGGAAATCTGCACCAACAAATTACTGTACAATATCTGAACTATTGTCCAAAAAATAACAAGCAGTGTGTATACAAATTCCAGACAAGAGAAACAGGCAATGAGTTCAAAATAGATTAATTGATAAAGGCTTGCCCTCTTATAAATGAGATGTACATAAATGAAAGTATTAACAACAACATCTTCATTAAGCGACTCTTCAGACCTAAAGGTGAGTGGTATTGATAGGTTCATAAAGAAATGTATATGAAAAGCTATTATAGGATACAGCATGTATCATCCCACCAGAAAAGCCTTATTTCTAGCTAGTTCTAATATTAGGCCATGTTTGATTCCCAAGAATTGTGAGGAATTAGAAAGTAATATAATAATGAAATGGGAAGCACTTTCTAGATATTGGTTTCAATTCATGGAATCCAAACAGGCCCTGTCCACGTAAATTTAGACACAATAGTAAACTTCATTTGACATGTCCAAACATTATTACAGCCTGCAGTCTAACCCAAGTCTCTTCATTTCACATTTTCACAATGGCCACCAAAACAACAACTGCAACAAACAGTACAGACATATGTCGCATGTATCAGAGAGCTTAGTTGGTCAAATGGGGATTCAAACACAGACCAAAGCTCAATTCATGTCACTTCAAAGTTCAACCTAGAAACAAACTCTATGATCCTATAAGGTCCAACATTTAACATTGCTGAAGCAGACTCAAGCAGCAGGACCAAAATACCTCGCCTTCTGTGGCGTTGTTCGCCCCAGACGCGGTGAGCTCAGCTCCTGAGTGCCGCAGCAGCACCCCAGCCCTCGCAGAGGAAAGCGGCGCGACCCCTGGCTCGTCATCCTCGAACTCCCGAACAGACTTGAGGATGGGGAGCTTCTTGTGGATGTCGAGCGGCCGCGGCCTGAACGAGAGCCTACTCATAGTTCCCACCACCCCCACCGCCGCTGCAACCTCATCTCATCTCCGCTCACCACCTCCTCGCCCAACCAACCGCTTGCACCGGCTCGCCCAAGGCAGTGAACGAACGAGCAGCTCGGGCCCGGGAGAAACCCTAGGTCCGCGAGGGCCGAGTGGCAGGGCCGGGCGCGCCGGGCCGCGGGAGCCGCGAGGGATGCCGCGGAGCGGTGGGTGACGCGGAGGGAAGGAGGCGGGGGAGCTAGGGTTAGGGTTTTGAGCGGGGAATCGGGCTCTTAGGGTTTGAAAGGAAATGGGAGCGAGGGAAGGAGGACGCGAGGAGGAAGAAAGAGGCAGGGCGTCGAGCCGAGGGGAGGGATTGGGAGCCAGGTTCGGGCTCGAGGGCGCGGCAGTTGAGTACGTGTACGTATCCGTATGGGCGTATACGGTGTACATACCTACTTGCATTTGTATTTGTATTTTTTTTTGAAACTATGTATTCGTATTACTTGTATTAGGTTTATATTTGGAAAAAAGTCTATATAACCACCTTAACTATATAGAGTGGACTACTTAATCTCTATAGAACTATAAAACTGAATTTTCTACCCTTGAACTTTCCAAAACTGGTTAAATAACCCCTTATGCAGTTTTGGAGGGTGGTTTTATTTTTTTTCTTTTTTATTTATTTTTGCTAAATATTCAAAAAAATCATAAAAAACACAGAAAAATTATAAAATAAAAATTCTAATTTTATTGCACTCGACATGCGTAGATTAACACTCGACATGAATATATAATATAGTATAATTTAGTATAAAGTTTTTACTATATCTTTAGATCTCGACATGCGTAAAAATTCTATATTATTGCACTCGACATGAATATATAATATAGTATGATTTAGTATAAAGTTTTTACTGTATCTTTAGATCTTTGCTTAGTTAATTGAAATAATTCATAGGTATAAAGCTACAATAAAAATTTTGTACTAAAACATACCATATTATATATTCAATGTGTAGATCTACTCATATAGAGTCTAACAAAATTAGATTTTTTATTTTTATAATTTTTCTATGATTTATTATGATTTTTCAAAGATTCAGCAAAAATAAATAAAAAATAAAAAGCCAAACCACCGTCACTGTAATAATACCACCATCCAAAACCGCTTGAGGAAGCTATTTGATAGGTTTTGGAAAGTTTAGAGAGTAGAAAATTTGGTTTTATAGTTCAGGGGTTAAGTAGTCGTACAGTTTAGAAGGTTACGTAGACTTTTTTGTTTATATTTAGAAGAAAATCTGAAAATAACTTGATCTGTAAATGTTGCAATATTTGACCAATTTGGTCATTTATATTTTTGCTGCATATAGTATGTTTTATTTAATTTCAAAGCATAATAGCCGAATAGCAAGCGGAGACAACACATAACAGTGGTCGGCAATAGGTGAGAGCACAAACTAGTTAGAGATATTAATAATTAAATTAAATGTACTATATACAAAGTTGTTGAATATTAGACGGACGTTGTATCCCTAATTTCTCCTGCACACGTCAATCTATATATGTCCAACGAGCATGTCGTGGGTCGTCGGGCCGCTACAGGCGGTCGTGCTTGGGTTTCGTGCCTCTACAGGCTTCGTGCCTAGCCTTCGGCCTAAGGCATAACCCACAGGGCAGTTTTGGTGCTGTGCCAACCCATCAAGCATGGTGTTTTTCTCGTGTCGTGTCCTCCCACGGCCCGTCAAACTGAAACCAGTTCATTTTCATTAATATTTTTACCAAATGCTGAAACACTACATCATTTTCACCGATTGTTTATCATCTACCCTACTAATTTACCAACTTTTTCTTCGCAAGATCCACACTAAAAAAATATCTCTCACTGTTATGTCCCTTATTCATCCACCCACAAAAGTGTACCTAAAAAAATAGCATCTTTAAAATAGATTATCCACATTGGTTCTCATCTTTTCTCTCTCCTTACTCACATCCAACGACGCAGAATGAGTGTATCAATCTCATCCTCCGCAAGGAGCGAACCATCCATGCGACTTCGTCCATACGCCTAAGCTCGGTTCGATTCCCACCTCCACATTATTTTTCTCTTTTCTGAAGAAACAAAAGCTCAACACACGATATGGGGTTAGGAGACGGCGGCAGCACCTCCATGCACAGGAGCATGACTAGGATTTGGGCGAAGGGCACGACAGCTGCACATCCTGGAGACCACTACGGGAACCAAAATGACGCAGATCGGCGCCTAGTTCTCGAAGGTGATATGTGGGGCTGCGCCGCCGACCCCAACCTCTTCCTCATACTCGCTGATCCCCCATCTCACACTTTGTCTCATCAGTTGGGCTCTGAGTCCACCGACCGCAACTGGGACTACTGTGAGGACATCGCCGTCGTGCTCACCCTCGGCCCGCGGATAGCTGCCGCATCCGCTGGCATCTCCAGCGTGCCTTCCCAGACCCTGCCTAGCGCCCTAGCGGCTGACAAGGCTAGCGACGATAAATTTCCCCCGCTGCGCCGCCACCACCAAGTAAGACCCCACCGATTAGTCGCAAGGCGTTACCGTTTTGGCCAGGAACTGATGCCTAGTGGGTTGACCGATGTGATTTTTTCAATCAGTGCAGAGCGCAATTGGTGGGATGGCTGCCCATGTGGAACTATGAGAAGAGCACCCTCGTTGTGAACGCCTTCAAGAACAAGGTGCCAGCGGAGGAGGCTGCGTCTAGAGGCAGCCCCATGTGCTCCAGCTGTGAGGACCTCTACATGGCGTTTGAGAGGATGTTCAACTACTTCATCACTCTTTGTCAAAAAAAACTACTTCATCACTGGTGAGTGGTGTTCGGTTCTATGCTTCTGATTGATGCATTTCCCTCTTCTAATTACACAAGTACTGCGATGTTCATTCAATAGTTTTTGCATTGTATATCTTTTTTCACAAGTATATTTTCTTAGCCTATGATTTTAAAGGTCAAAGTGGTCTATATAAATCATTGAGGAAAGACAGCCTAACTAATGGCTCAAAGGTGGATGTCCTCAAAGACTAGGATTATGTCCTTACATATGAGAATAAGGATGTAGATCTTTCAAAAGAGGGAGGTAAGGAAATGAGAGGTTCATGCTTTTATTTGGTAAGCTAAATCCTGTAATACGCAGGATTATGCTACCCTGCACTTCATAGGGTTAGTTGTGGGCATTAGCATAGAGGGCGCTTGAAATATAGATAGTAAGTGCTTCACCGAAAGTATATGGATTAATTGGTTGTGCTCTCTAGACAAGTTGATCACATGATTTGCCGTTTGTATATTATTTAATATAATATAACAGTTTATGTTACAAAGTTGTGCCTTTAACATCTATATATTATCTGTTACAAGATTACATCATTTATTTTTCCCCTGTGTTGCTTGGAGTGTTAGATTGAAGTATAAGACTGTATTGAGGAAATTGGTTACGATAATGACATCAAACTTAGGGATGATCTTATTGCAATGCCAATTAAAAGAGCTCCTAATCAAGTATGTTTGCAGCTCACTAAGGTAACATGTTTCCTTTTTAATAAAAAAATTATCACTAAAATTGTGTCTATCATGTAACCAATGACACATGCCTTCACATGGTTGTCTAGTTACTACTACACTTGCTTGGTCTGGTGTAGCATGAATAAAATTCAGAAAATTATGCACTTGGTCTACTGCAAGCTCTTTGATTCACCTTGGCAAACTAATATACACCCCATAGGTAAAGTGCAATGCATTTTCATCTTAACCATGCAACAATCTTTTTTCTGTCATCTTAACTATGCATGTTAATAACCAGGCTGCGGTGACACTCGGAGCGAAGGAGACGCAAGAATGAGTTGGACCAGCTTCGGTCGAAGATCTCGGCCTTAGGTTAGTGCTAATGGTTTGAATCCATGGGGCACTTGATTTAATTTATAGGTGATTTGGCTTGGGCTATCATGGCTAGGTTAATTTATACTGTTTCACTAGACTGATAGGTTAAGAAAATAAAGCTTTTTAGTTGATGTAGCATCAGACAAAAAAAGAAAAACATATTGCCTCATAAAAGGATACTTTTTTTGTTTGCCAAATTGAGTGATGTCGTTCATAAGGAAAAGAGCTTAGGTAATTGCTGCATCAAACACATAGTTAAGAGAGTGGAAGGTATAAGAAAATTACATTAAGCTGATAGAGGGTCTTGATTAAACATTCATAAACAAAAAACATTAGAGATTTTGTAATTAAGAATCTCAGTCAAAGCTAAAAAGCTTGAGACATTGCCTATATTTGTTAAGAAATGAGGCACTGATATATTTACAATATACAGTGTTTCATGATGATCATATTGCTAAATTAATAGCTTGTTGCTCATGTACTTTCATCACCAAAAATGTATGGAGTATAGTCAATAACATTGACAACTTTGCTGGCATGAATTGGTGCAGATTTATTGTCGACCAACTATTACCTTATGCAAACAAGTGAAAGGGAACCAGGCTGGAGCAAAAATACAGTGTATGGTTGCACAATTGTGACTTCGGATATAACAGGTGCACATTAGTTTGTTTTATTTCCACCCAGCAGCTGATCATTGTGGTATGTTCTTCACAACCTTGCTTGATTTCTAAAATACTAAATTTTGTTCTTATTGGTCTTGAGCAAATGATAAGAGTTGGGATGACAAATAATATAGCTCATATATTGGTCACTGACAGCAACCAGAAGAAATATTGCCATTGATGGATTAAGTTGCAGATGATATATCAGTCATCTCATGCTCTCTGGTTGCAGAGAAGATTTTTGTAGAAAGATGCTTCGCACACACCTTCCTCAACGTTTGCCACGATGATCATTGCCACCTAGACATGCTTATTTAGGCCTTTGTATGTAGGGTACATAAGATGATCCCAAAAATATACTTATTGTAGTTCTAACTCTTTTCAATGTGTGTTATGAAGTTATCAATATATTTCAAATGAGATCAATGTTTATATATCTAACTCTATGTATCATTATTGTTTTTAGTGAATCTTGGACATACCACATCTAGGCTTTTGTTACCCGATGCATATATTATCTTTTGAATGTTTGATCTATACTACCAAAAGTCTCCATTGCATTAGCATGGATAATATACTAGTTTTCACTAGTATAACAATTAATAACGCATATGTACAAGTCATAACTACATAATAGTTCATTTTTATCAGATCGCTATCGGGTCGACCGTTGTGCCCAGGCCTTGCCGCGTGCTTGGGTGGCGACCCAGGCACAACCTAGTCCCTCAGGTCGTGGTGGCCTGGGCCCGTGGCCACCAGGCCTAGGCATGCTTGGACCGAGCCATGGGCCGGGCCATCGGGCCGCGGGCTGCATAGCCATATATACGTTAATCTATAAAATAAAATTTTAAAATTGTAAAAGCCAACTCGAGTGTGCTACTTATGTCCGTTTAATTCTTTTATTATGTATACCACTTTAAATATTATCTACTTTTATTTTCAAACTTTATAATTAAGTTTTTAGAGTACTTTATAATTAAATTACTAAAATGTATTTTTCACAATGATGTCCTATTATAATACCATACTTGTGAACATGCAAAACTTCAATTAAAATATTCTTAAAAATTTATGTTTTTATGTTAATAAATTAAAATGAGGTCTAAAATTTTGTTTCAATTTAGTGATAAAAAAATATATAACTTGTTCTCTTGGCTAATAAGATATAGTTGAAAGTTCTGTTCGTTGATTTATTATGAGAGAGAAACAATATTGAATGGCTAGCAGATTCGACAAATAATCTCAAGTGAACAAGTTGAATATGTAGCTTTGTTTCTAATTGTTAAGTTTCTTCTATGCCCACTTAATAGCCAAGAAATATATTTATATATCTATTACATAATCCAATTATCAAGCAACCATTAGATTTTAATTAGGTTTGGCTCATTTCTTATTCAATTAGACCAGATAAATCCTGTATTAGGTGTATTATTAAATCTTAGTCTCCTATGAGCGTTATATTAAACATTGCCTCAACTCAAAATAGATAGGCCTTGTTTAGTTCACCCAAAAAACCAAAAAGTTTTCAAGATTCCCTGTCACATCGAATCTTTCAGCACATGCATTAAACACATTAAATATAGATGACAATTAAAACTAATTGCACAGTTTTACTGTAAATCGCGAGACGAATCTTTTGATCCTAGTTAGTCTATGATTGGACAATTTTTGCCACAAACAAACGAAAGTGCTACAATAGCGAAATCCAAAATCTTTTCGCATCTAAACAAGGCCATAGTTTGTGTGTACACCTATTATTAGGCTAAGACAAACGAAGAGCATACCACATGCACGCTCAACTTAGCCATATCGATATGATGTGGCATGGGATAGACTAACTTTTGCCACTTGTGCCACTTGATGGAGCAATGAACTGAGTAGTTATAGGAGCCAGGGGGTCTATCCATTAGTGTTGGGGAGGGTACATCTGGGTGTTTCTCAATTCGCCAATGAAAGAGATCTACAATCTCCTTGTATCACACATTTTGGTTTTCCTCTACACGACACGCCAAAGGTGACCAAAAGGGGCCACCTTCCATGACGCGTTGGATCTTGCCGCATGAGATATAGGGCAGATCTAGTCGGTGGACTCCTGTCAAAGTTTCCATCATTGTTGTGGTCTGTCCCAAGTAGCCTAGATGCATAGGACACCACCAGAGGTCAACAATGTCATCACAGAAGGGAGTGGTTGAGACTTGGGCACTAAAGGACTTTATTGCCCTTGAATATGCTAGGAATGTGCTCAACATGCTATATAACATCGAATGATGACCGTTTACCATCTCCCATACATTTCAATCCTCGCATATTTCTACTTTCTTGTTCATTGTCTGGGATCAACAAGGGACCGTCTGTTGGGAAAATGCCCTAGAGATAATCACATAGATGATGATAGTACGATTATATCCATGACATATATTATGAGTTCAATGAATATCCATTATAGGCAAACTTGTATTGATTGAAAATTATGTGAATTGTTTGTAAAACTCTTTTACTTGTATGGTTATTCTAAAGTAGTCCCTGATCAGAGTTCATGTGAGGACACACATGAATATTAGATTAACACATGTATTAGTTGATGACTATATTTTACAAGTCATAGACATAGAGATGTCAAACTAATAATGTAGGCACATGTATGACATGAGGCTGAACTAACCCAACCTGAGATGTTCTTATTATCTCTTTGTGCATCATGTACATTATGTCCTTAGACCTGAGATTGTCGTATGTTCTCAAGATGTAAAATGACCTACTTAGGGACTATTAAACGCTACTCCGTAACAAGGTAGTTATAAAGGTGGTCTTTGAGTTTATCGAGAAACATGTTGTGAGACATAGATAATCAAGATAGAACTTGCCCCTCTCTATGTGAGAGAGGTATCACTAGATCACTCAAGTGATTGGATCAATAAATGCATGGCCGTGCTTGGGTTAAGTGTTAACCCCTGAGTTGGACCAAATATCGTGTGGCAAGGGAATAACATGTATATGTTTGTAGTGGTTCGTTTGATATGATCTTTGCATGTGTATAGGAGTTGTCACACCTTGCTAGAGGCCGCTGTCAACTATTGGGCAAGTAGGAATACTCGATTCATGTCTATATGTACATGAACCCATAGGGTCGCGTGCTTAAGGGGCTGCAAGCCTAATTCGCGTTGGACCCGAATTAGACAAGGCTTAGGTTTCCTAATTGGACCTCCAACTCAGGGATAATTAGGGGACGCATATAAAAGAGAGGGTAGAGGCGGCTAGGGTTGTAACATATCATTTGGCAGCTGCCGCCGCTCACCCACGCCACCTATTGCTCCTCGCAAACCTAGCAGTTCGGAGGCACGACGCTTCTTCGTTGCATGTGTGGGATACCTTGGAGGCTGCATCTAAAGCACAAGGACGAACTGCACAAGAGGGATTGACGTGGTGGATGACCACACAACTGCATGGCACTGCTACTACATGCACGACTACACCGAGTCGCTTTCGCTGCACCTACGCGTCTAGTGGTAATCCCGTGATCTATAACTAGCAATTGATCCTAGTTTATGAGGTCAAAATTTGTTATTTTCTGGCTAGCGTAGTGTCATCATAATCCTTTAGTGGTATTAGAGTCGTTGTTGCTTTTTTATAGGTTCAATTGGGTACATATAGTGATATATGCGGTTTTAGATGAGTCTCTGCTCTTGGTTCATGGTCTTGTCGTGCTGGTATTGTAATGATCTACTCGTACCGGTCAGAATTCTGCCATCTGAGTTAAGTGATACATGTAAACCTAGTCATGGCAGATAGAGATAAATCAGATTGATCTAATTGAACTCTAGGTCAAGTGTCGAGCGCATATGATGCACAACGGTAGTAGACTGGATCTATTGCCGGGTGTCGGATTGCCAAGAATAGTGTTGTTCGATAAAACAATCATAACTTTTGATCCGTAACTCAGATTGAGATGATTTCTAAACAAAAATCATAGACAAAAAATTTTTACATCGAATTCTTCACCTAAAACCGTATTCAGCAAAATTAGAATTGCAAAAATGGGCCTAGAAAATAGAGTTTTTGGCCCTACAAGTTTAGACATCGAAATCGGTTAACTCTATTTTGTAGGGATTCATGACTAGTATAACCCTTATGTGTATGTGATGCATGTAAGTAATTTATGTCTTGCATGTCATGATTATGATAATATGGCTGGAGCCACATAGATATTGTCTATTTGATGTAATGGCCTGCGTGCCAATCTGTGATGATCCTACCCATGACTATGTAATTTTAATTCACTACCTTGCATTAGTGATAGCTAGTCATGGTGGACTCATTACTGGAGGATGGCGTACATGGATCATGGAGATGGAGATCACCATGATGAACAGATAGATGGAGATGGAGATCCCTAAATTGATAATGGGCTATATGTGGGGGTATAAACCCCTATACCCTTACGGCTAGACTTGGGCCAGGAGGCTTGGCCCATCACGAAGACAGTTCGAGGCTTGATCCGACCGCTCGGAGTTTCGCGCAAGGAAACAAGACGTGAAGATCAAGCAGGATTCTAGTCGGTTAGAATAGGGATTGATATCGTGCTATCTATGGCAATTGTAACCGACTAGGATTAGTTTCCGGATCTGTAACCCTGCCCTCCGGACTATATCAGGAGGGACAAGGGACCCCCCTAGGACACATTATTCTCTCAATACAATCCAATACAATCAGACGTAGGACGTAGGTATTACGCCCACACGGTGGCCGAACCTGGATAAAAACCTTGTCTATGTCTTGCGTCACCATCGAGTTCGTAGCTTGCGCACCGTCTACCGATAAACTACTACCGTGGGTACATCCCAAGGTAGACTGCCGACCAGCTTTCGTCGACAGTGGTGCGCCAGGTAGGGGGTGTGCGTACAGCTCTCTCAGCGAACAAGATGGTCATCGTTCCAGCTTCCGCGGCCGTGCCTGAAGGCCTCACGTTCACCGTCGGCCAGATCACGTGGACGACTCATGGCGGCAGCCTCACGACCACGACTTCAGAAGAAACCCAGATCTGATCTGGGACGACAGCGGCATCGACTCCGATCACGCTGACACCGAGCACTCGACCACCGCTCCCTCGTTACAAGGGAAAGAAGATCGACGACTTGGATCTTTTTCGAGCCCTTGATCGCATCGATCTCAGGCTCTTTGAAGCTTCCCGACTAATAGATGGGATCTCGCGCCAATCTGATCAAGTCGCGCCGACGGACTCTTCCGACTCCTGCCGGCCAACTCGTGTCGTCACACACGAACGGCTGGAGACGTCTCTGACAATAACTTCCACCCCCACGGGGTGGTGCGTCGAATTCAAGGCAGACCCAGACCAGAGTCCTCCCTATGGACTAAACAATTCGGCCGTTCACTACTCACGGCACATCCAATCCCTTTTCAACAGGGCGGGGTGGTCGCCGAGACAGAGCAGTCGACCAGCTCGCCATTACGTCAACATGGTGTCGATCCATGTACTGCCGAACGACCAGGCTTCCAGCACCAACTCCAGCACAGGATCCGTCCCTACCGAAGTTATTGTTGACACTAGCTAACACCACTTAGATACTAGGTTGTCATCCCTAGCATGGCGCCAGAGTGTACAAAGATATTTATAAATGTAAAGGCTCTCTAGAAAATAATCTATTCTATCCGCAAG
>Ga0182004_10002232_pt1 | contig 14921 bp, 14 predicted proteins | sample Sormic07211540_1_FD_120479 | JGI IMG/M metagenome (GOLD analysis project Ga0182004, IMG submission 120479) | Endophyte microbial communities from Sorghum bicolor roots, Mead, Nebraska, USA - 072115-40_1 MetaG | ecosystem: Host-associated > Plants > Roots > Unclassified | place: USA: Nebraska...
AACAATTATTGCATCTCTAAATCAATCTTTGCACTTGGTGTTAGCTCATGTTTATTCATGTTTTTTGTATTTCTTCTAGAGACATGATCCAATCTTTAGGTAATATGAGCGAGATGCTGATTTTGATAGCTAACGTTTTGACTCCACGTAAGCAACCTGAGCCACCACAGTTGTGGGGAGCAGAGGGTCATTATGATCGAGACAGTGTGGCAGTCACGGTGAGTGTAGCAGTTGTGGTATTGGTGGTGGCTTGCGTCGTAGGCGCATTATGGCAAATTGAAAGGTTAAACTTTTCATATCTATGCAAAAAGTAAGAGCTAATACTCACAGTATGCGATTAATAATATTGTATTCTAGAGGCAACCCACGTGGCCACAACAAATAAGGTGAAGCTAGGAAGGACAATAGAGGATTCTTGGATTTGTACAACACACGTATAAATTTAAAATTGTCATGTATTATTTTGTTCTTATCACAATGGATGTGGTGCCATTATTTGTTTCCGTTGCAATACACGAAAAGATCTGTAAAATAGAGTTAATAAACCTATGACGCTGCGCTTCTGTGACTGTGCTGATTTCTAAAACTTTGCTTTTTAGATTATATATCATTTTAATGTTGGTATTTAATTTCATAGTATTATTATTTTATCTTGTCGTGTGATCCGTATATTTTAGTATAACAGTTTAGTTACCCCGTAGCAACGCACGGGCATACTACCTAGTCAAGTAAAAAGATTGAAAGATGTTGATTTGAAGTCTTTGTGGACTAGAGCAGCAAAGAAACCAAAATCATCTATAGCTAGTAACTCGACACCGGTATTGCAAACAGTGGAAAGCAACATTCAAAGTGATTTCCCTTCTGTGCAATTGCATCCAGAACCTGAGACAACAAGCACAGAGCCTCAAGTTATGGGAGATCCAATGCCAACAACGGGAGTAGAAGAAGATCAACATGAGAGAACTAATGATGAATTTGATGATTATGAATTCAGTGAAGAGGCATTTTATGATGTTAATTGGCTTCCACATGATCCTGGGGAGAGGATTCCCATATCAAGTTATAATCCAAATGACCAAGCTGATGTGAGGAAAAGATATATTGCATTGGGGCCATGTCAACCTCGAGGACATGATTTTCCAAGAAAAGATATTGGAGGTAAACGTCGCTTTGTACCTAGTTGGTTTGATACATATGGTTGGCTTGAGTACAGTGTAAAACTAGATGCTGCATTTTGCTTTATCTGCTATCTGTTCAAGAGTAAAACAGCTAAAGGTGGAAATAGTTTTGTGGATGGAGGCTTCAGGCTTTGGAATCATACAAAGAAATTTGACAAACATGCTGCTTGCAAGTCACACTGTTTAGCTCAAGAAAAATTTGATAAGTTCTCTGTAAATGGAACATCAATTTCAAATACTTTAGTGAAGAGAACCACACAAGAGAAAGTTATTTACAAAGCACGTTTGAGTTATTCACTTAAGTGCTTGAGGTTTCTTTTGAGACAAGGGTTAGCATGTCGTGGTCATGATGAAAGTGAGGAGTCTCTTAACAAAGGAAATTTTTTGGAACTTCTCAATTGGCTAGCAGAAAATTTTGAGGATGTTAATAGGGTTGGTCTAAAGAATGCTCCAAAGAACAACAAGCTGACATCCCCTAGGATACAAAAGGAGCTCATCAACTGTTGTGCTAAAGAGACAACTAAACTTATCATAGATGATCTTGGTGATGACTACTTTGCAATACTTGCGGATGAATCTAGTGATGTGTACCAAAAGGAGCAGTTAGCCCTTTGCCTACGATATGTTGATAAGAAGGGACAGGTTGTTGAGCGATTTCTTGGTGTTGTCCATGTGGGGGACACTACCTCTGCCACCCTTAAACTTGCTATTGAGACTTTACTTATGGAACATTCATTGAGCTTGTCTAGAATTAGAGGGCAGGGCTATGATGGGGCTAGCAACATGAAGGGTGCAGTTAATGGTCTGAAAAAACTGATAATGGATGAGTCTCCCTCTGCTTATTATATTCATTGTTTTGCACATCAGCTTCAGTTAACCCTTGTGGCTGTTGCTAGGGAGAACCAAGATTGCAAATGGTTTTTTGAGCAACTTGGTTTGTTGTTGACTGCCATTGGAAACTCTTATAAGAGGTTGCAACTGCTTCGAGCTGCTCAAGCTGAAGAGGTTATTAAAGCATTAGAGTTGGGTGAAATTGAAAGTGGTCGTGGTCTGAATCAAGAGATGGGGTTAGCTAGGCCAGCTGATACTCGTTGGGGATCTCACTACAAAACGATACATCATGTTATTCTTATGTATCGTTCAATCCGACGGGTACTTCAACAAATTGGAGATGATCCTGAGTACAATGAATCTTCGAAAGCTCAAACAGCATTGAATTCTTTTGAGTCATTTGAATTTGTGTTCCTTGCACATTTGCTGGACACCATACTTGGGTACACGGATGACTTGAATTGTGCTTTGCAAAAGAGAGATCAAGATATTCTTAATGTTGTTTCACTCATATCTTTGACAAAAACTCAACTTGAGTTGCTGCGGCAGGATGATGGATGGGAGAGATTTCTTGCTGATGTCACTTCTTTTTGTGTGAAGCGCAAAATTGTAGTTCCTAAAATGGATGGCAGATACAAGTCAGTTGGAAGATCAAAGAGGTACTATGTCAAACTCACAAATTATCATCGTTTTAAAGTTGACATGTTTCTGGGTGTCATTGATAGACAGCTTAAAGAACTCAATGATAGATTTGATGAGGTAAACACTGATCTGCTGATTTGCATGTCAACATTCAGTCCTAAAGATTCATTTGCTTCTTTTGACAAGGACAGCTTAGTAAAACTCGCAAAGTTTTATCCCAAGGACTTCCTAAGCACTGACTTGAGGCGTCTAACGTATCAGCTTGATAGGTTTATTATTGATATGCGTGGTGATGAAAGATTTAGCAATGTCAAAAGTATTGCCGAGCTTTCAGTTTTGCTTGTTGCAACAAATAAGCATGTCTTACACTCATATGTCTACAAGCTTCTAAAATTAATCCTATTGCTACCCGTTGCAACTGCAAGTGTGGAAAGAGCATTTTCAGTGATGAACTTCATAAAGAACAAGCTAAGAAATAGCATGGGGGATCAGTACTTGAATGATTGTCTGGTTACCTTCATTGAGAAGCAATTTTTTCTATGTGTTGCTGATGAAGACATCATCTCTCGATTCCAAAAGCCGTCTCGTCGAATAAATTTGTAATGTTCCTTTGTTAGTTGAAACTTTACAAATATTGCAAGTATTAATTGATTTTATTAATGTACTCTGCTCTAGTAATGTTTGCTTTAAATGGATGAATATTTAGCTTTACATAGGCCACAATGGTTTGATTTTATATTAGTCTGTACACCCAATTTTCAATTCCTGCGTCCGCCACTGCGAAATAGCTTGGAATGTTCCTCAAGTAGCACGATGGAGTTTTTAATTATGCATGAAACTAGGGTGCATCTTCTTGTCTGCATGAATATTTGGATAAGGAGCAGTTCGCCTACATATTTAGCAAAAATGTCCAGTTATATAAGAATTCATTCTGATGAACTGAACATTCTGAATGAGCTTATAGGTGTGTCGAGAACTGAGATCACAGCATGGAATGCCTAACTTGCTCCAAAATGGAGCATGGCATCCCTATTTGAAGTTCTTCCATCACTAGAAAAGGAGGTCATTTTTGTGACAATTGGCATATATTGCACTATAGTCATTCGCATTTGGATTGCATAAGATGCAATTATATGGTATCCCTTGACCTTGTTAGGCAGGGGTACTTTCTACTCCTGTACCCTGAATTAAAATATGAGTCATATGATGCACACTCCTGTGTTCCTGCCTCCCATTGCCAGGAACACACCTTGGTCCTTGATGGTTCTTGTTGCTTCATTTTTGTTCCTCTATCTGGTCTAATGGAGGCACTATCAAGAATTTTGTTTGTCATATATATATATTGAAGTATGTCGTGATATGCAATGATCTTGTTACTATTTACACATCAAAAGACGAGTAAACACAGAGCACTGACTTAGCACTACTTATGATCTTGATTTAATTCATGAACAACAATGCATAAAGAAGCATAAAAACACCCTAATGGAATATGATCTCCCCTTAATTTTTGTAATAGAATTTGTTTTTCTGTTTCAGCTATGAGGTCATCGTTCTCTGGTACAAGCAGCTCGGCAGCATCATTTGCTTCAACAATAGGAACCTGCATCGTTTACTTCTCTATAGGCCTCGCACTCACCCTCCTCTTAACAGTGCGCGTATTGCTAGGGCTTGGCGAAGAGGGCTGCCGTGATGGCGCTCACTGTTGCGTTCTCTTCAGCCCCTCCCAGAATTACTCCTCCCTCAGGTACAGGTATTCTCTTCCTCTTCCCTGTGCCCACCCTTTTATCTATGTCTCCAACAATTTCGTGGCCCAGTTGTTTACGTCATCTTCCTTGCCTGTCCGGTGATAAGATTATTCTGATTATGATTGTTGATGAAATGGCACTGGCCTGCACATAAAATAGTATTTGAATTGTGGCAGCGAACAGAAACATTGCTAAAAATAATTTTAATTGGCTAATCAGACATGGTTCAGATTATGTCAGCTTCAAAGAAATTGGTTGACCTGAATCGTTCGGTTAATTCTTATTTTGAATATTAGCAGATTAATTCTCGTCATATTTTCAGTTTGCCATTCATTAAGATGAAGAACACAATAATTATCTGTTTGATCTAGCTGTAAATAGTATGTTTCATAGTTTTAGACTATGACAAAATGTCTTGCATCATAAAAAACTATAAAATATCTATTCCGTTGACAGTGTAAAGCTGAACAAAATAATCATCTTTCAGTAAGAAATTTCCTTCCCAAAACTGAAAAGCTACAAAGAGGCAATGACTCACTTGTCAATACAAATTTTTTCAAGATAGTCAATAGTACTTCAGCTTTAAGAATTAAGAAACAACTTATATGCAGGATACTTCCAATAACTGCTTCAGCTGTAAGAAGACAGACGCATGATTTCTGGATCATCTTTGATTAGTGATCAGCTGCACCTTGGTTCCCGTGCAATATGAAGTTAATGTTTCAGTTTCTTATTACAATTTGGATTCACATGTTAACTATTCATCTTTCTTGAAGACTTAATATTGATATTTCAAACACATGATTGTAGTATCTATTTTAGATAAATATGTTATGTTAGTATTACGTGTTCCCGTTGCAACGCACGGGCATTCTCCTAGTTGGATGCATAAATGACCAAAATAAAAGTTGCAAATCTTGAGAAGTTATACAGTTATAGTTGATAACTTTTTTTTGAAATCATCTTGTCTTGGAAAACTAAGTTTAAATTCCTAAAAAATTGAATTTTGAAATGATATTGGATGGAGAAAATTCCAAAATAAAAGTTCTAGATCTCGAAAAGTTATAAAACTTTATAGTTGATAAATTTTTAATTTGAAGTAATCTTGTCAAAGAAAACAACATTTGAATTCCAAAAATATGAAATTTGAATTTTGAAAACAATCTCAGATGGACAAACAATAAAAATAAAAATTGTAGATCCTAAAAAATTATAAAACTTTGTGGTTGACAACTTTTTCATTTAAAATCACCTTGTCATGGAAAACTATGTCTGAATTTCTCAAATTTGAAATTCAAAATTTGTAAATTACCTCGGATTGAGAAACTACCAAAATAAAAGTTGTAGATCTCTAAAAGTTATAAAACTTTGTAGATGATAACTTTTTTATTAAAATTCCTTATGATTTCAAATACTCATTTTAAAATTAGATGAACATAAAATGGCTAGGGTAAAAATCTCATTTGGACACAAACAAATTAGAGGTGGAGTGGTTAGGGGTTGAAGACATGAAGCAAGAGCTCGAGGGTTTCAGTGCCAGTGGCCACGAAGTGCATGTTTTTGCACAAAAAATCTTGTGACTTGTGATCTATTTTCACTACAAAAGATCTGTTGATACATGACGGAAAAATTCTGTCCAAGAATGAGCAAAATCCGTCACAGATGGAAAATTCTGTCCAAGAATGAGCAAAATCAGTCACAGATAGCCATCCATGATAGTTTTTTTCTTTCACCTACCGAGCGTCATAGATTGCATCCGATCTATCGGTGATGGATTTTAGGGAAAAAATATGTCACCGATGCGCTGGATGTCCACCCAGCCCAGTTTGGACTTGGGCTCAGCCCGATAAGTCAGGACTGAATTTTCCATCACTGACCTTGGTTTGCTTCGGTCACGGATTTTCATGGACTAGTGTTGGTTGCTGACGTGTCGAAAGTTCCTGTGCCACGTAGGATTCAGTACAATAACTTTCAGCCCATTTAAGCTTTGGGCCAGCGTTGTTTTCTAGCCTGTTTATTTTTTTGAATTTTCGCAGTTTTCCACATTTATTTTGGCCTTCTTTTTCTGTTTTGGGCCTTTTTAGTGGGCATGCAGCCCAGTTTAGATTGGGCTGCTTCTAGATATAGGCCAAATTCAAATTAGGTTGCTTCTACATATCGGCCCAATTCAAATTCGGCCAATCCTATATTTAGCCAAATAGGAACATTTCATCAATAATATCGGCATAATTAATTAATAATTATCACTAATAAACACCAGTTGTCATAATCAATAATAAACAGCAGTTTTCATCGGACTTTCAAGATCACCAAATTGTACAATAGTCATCACATCTCATATAACATAATTAATACTTGTCCATAAGTACATGACAGTAATTAGCAGTCAATCCAGCACATGTCCATTGGCCACTCAAAGTCTCCTAGAACTTAAAAGGAGCTTCCATCTAGCTCAACAGCAGCAAAAGCAGAAATGTGATCAAGAGCTTCCATCCAGCACCATAAAGCTCAGCAGCAGTAACAACAGAAGCCCAAATTAATGAAGCAACAAAAAAGCAACAATGTTGCCAAGAGACCCAGACCATCTTACCGAATTGGCTAGGTGTTACCAATCTTACTCAACAGACGGACAAGTTTTGCATTAGTCTCAACTTGCTGCCTTGCCATCTCTTGTTGTTCTGCCACCCTTGCTTGCTCAGACTCTTATAACTTCTTTGCCGTCTCTTCCATTTTCAATTTGAGGTCATCCTTTGCCAACTTCTCTGCAGCTAGTTGTTCTTTAAGTGTGCCTTTCTTCTTGCTCTGAATTCCCACATTCTGTAGAAATGGGCTTCTTGGTCTTCTTAGCAAGCACACCAGTCACTACCTCGGTCACGGAAGTGGCCTCTTCATCTTTCTCACATGTAGCCACACTGTTTTCCAATTCATCCTAGTAGTGTAAGTAAAACACATGGTTCATGAGATACAACGACAAATATGAAGGCTAATTTTTTTGGGGTAAAATTAACTTACAACAAGAAACTGAACATATGGTGTGTAGCCCTTCTTTTTACTGTAGTGGCACACCTTGAAGATATCCACTGCATCAGGTTGCTTTTCTTTGAACTTGTCGTCTCCCTATACAATTGTCACCATAAACTTACATTTATGCAACACTTGATTTAAGTGTGAAAGAACATGCATTTTGCATTACTATCATCATCAATAACTTGTATTATAGTAAGGGCATATAGAAGCAAAGTGTCATCACATTTCATCATCAACAACATGTAATACAGGAGATATCATGCATATAGAAGCAAAGTGGCATCCCATTAGCTATGCACAACTACACATCCCATTAGTCCTATTGTGTATGGTACATATTTTCCTTTCTGTTGCAAATTACATGTGCTTATGGAATCTTAATACATACCATGTACCATAGTATTCACAACTTAAATGCAAGATACATTAACTTACGAAAGTTCCCACATGCACCATGTAGCTGCGCGAGCCAGTTGTTTGATGGTACTTGATCTTGTCTTCGGTTGGTTTTGTTCAGTTCAGAGTTTCTCTACATGACCAGCAGCCATGTTAAACATAACATACTTTTTTTTTGCCTATTCAAAACTTTTAGCATATAGGAGGCAAACTTTAAGCACAGAACGTACCAATTTTTTGTCAGATGACCAAGATTGGACAAGGGATTCCCACTGTTTATCATCCATACTAGGCACAGAAGAAGCTTTTGTCACCAAATGGAGTGGGAAAGGATTAAAGTACTTCGCCTTTAGCTGATAGCAATGTTGGCAAACTGCTTTCTTCAGCATTTCAAAACAAGCAAGTTTAACATTCTTATCTTTTATGTTGATATCAAACTTTGCCTATACAAAATAGATAACAAAAGATTATTAGCAAGGGAGCAGTTGTAGCCAAGAAATTTTTAGAGTTGGCTAATAGAATTAACTATTGAAATAAAAAAACAGAATTAACTGAACTAGCCTACCAAACCTATTTTGAAATCTTCATAGATAAGTATGGAAAACAAATATCAGAATCAAATGAACTTGCGTAGCAAACCTAATTGTAAAGCTAATAGATAAGGAGTATTTGGCTAGATAGTAGTAAACAAGATTAAAGCTACAATGACATTCCATAGGGACTTACTTTTAAGTGCATCCTAAACATCATGTGGATGGACTGGGCAGACGGCTCCTTGTAGTCCTTCCATCTGTAAGGACCTTGATGTCGCCTAGAGGGTGGGTGAATAAGCATATCTAAAATTTCTACACAACTCAAAGTCACTTGTCAGCAATTGTCGGAAGTTATGACAGCTCGGGTCAAAGCTTTCGACGTTGTCAAAAGATATGGCACATGCCAAAACTTCAGATGTTCTACGGGGAATGAACTACAAGTGCTCAAATGAACTTTGTGATGGCAATAACTTACAACCCCACTTCCTAGTGGTAAGATGAAGTAGTCCAAGTGCTTCCTTGACCTTGGAGTGCCACCAATTTGTAGATCAGGACCAAAACCTAAGAAATAGCTTGAGGGAGAGAGAGACAATGAAGAACGAGTAATCTCAAGTAATCACAACAACAATAAGCACACGAGACAAAAGGATTTATCCCGAGGTTTGGCTCGCCACTAAGGCTTGCGTACATCCTCGTTGTTGAGGTGACCACTAAAGCTGGAGTCTCTTTCACCTCCTTGCCTCTCAAGCAACCACAAAGGTAATCTTGTGTTCTTCACTAGAAAATCAAGGGTAATACAAACTCCCCAAGGTTCTCCCACAGATCAAGAGCTCTTAGGCAACACCTAGCCGGCTCAAGCTTTGATCGATGTTTCTCTCACCAAATCTTGCAAGATTTGAATCTAGGAGAAAAGAGGAGAAGAAGGGGAGAGTTTGAGAGCTATAGAGCACTTTTCTGAAGGTTTTGGTCGAGTAGAATGAGTGGGTAGTGGTTAGAAATGAAGAGAGGGCTATTTATACCAACCATTTAGATCTACGTTAGATTCAAACGAAGTCAAAGGACCTCACCAGAATAAGTCAACGTCAGAACGTATGGCTCATGTTAGAACTTATGACACGAGTCAGAACTTATGGCAGACGTTAGAGCTTATGGCTCGCGTCAGAACTTATGATGCGAGTCAAAACTTATGGCAGACATCAGAACTTATGGCTCACGTCAGAACATATGACGCGAGTCAGAACTTATGGCAGACGTTGGAACTTATGGCTCATGTCAGAACTTTTGACGTGTGTTAGAACTTATGATGCAACTACGAAGCCCACAAATACTCTGCAACCATTTGGCTTGATGTTGAAACTTATGACGCGTGTCGGAACTTATAGTGCAAGCGCACGTGCAATACTTCACATTGGAAGTTATGACGTACGTCATAACTTCGGAGGCAGAATACTGCGCACAACCCGCACAACTGTCAGAACTTCTAACTCGTGCCATAACTTACGACATCTCAAGTCTTGAAAAAATATTTTTTGTGCTCGTGAAGTGCTAGAGTGTCTCTTTTATGATTTAGTTGTTATGCTTGAGCACTCTATCTTCCTCAGTCCAATTAAATTTGCATCCCCCTTTATAGTGCAGCATAGCCTAAACTCAAGAGTGAAAAGATAAACTTCGAAACTCCACTTTGAGTCCATCACTGCATCATTTTGTTGGGATTTTCCATCTCACATCTTATATATTATCCTCATTTTATTTTACCTGCTTGCCATCTCGATAAATCTCATTAGTCCTCTAATCATGTGGTCATTATCACCAAAACCCACAGCTAGGGCTTGATTGCACTTACACCATTTGGGAAAGATAGGAATATCACACCTCACTATAATGTTGCATTGTGTTGCAAACTTTGCAGCAACAACATGTTATAGCAGCCTTATGTCCCCTTCGTTGATGACCATCGGCAGTTTCACACGCCGAGCTCGGGTCATCCTGTGCAGTTGGGCTCCTTTTGTTTTCCCCTAACCCATGGTTACCTTTCTAGGTCTACATGAACAAAAAAACCACACCTAAGTGAGTGGAAGAAAACTTGATTGACTAGTTAATAATACAATAAACTATTGAACTCAAACAACAGGGCAAAGAGGATTAGGGTGCCATAACATACCTTCACAGTTTGTGTCCATTGTCGCTTCATCTTCTTCTTGGACATTAACATCACATCTGCTATTCACCTGACTGCCCACACGACTCTGGGCTCCATCACCATCACCTCTGCTGTCCACCTGATCATCGCTATGCCCTTGGGCTATACCATCACCTTCACCTCCACTAGCCACCTAATTGACCACATGACCTTGTGCTATACCATCCAGATCAGCTCCACTGGCCACCTGATTTGCCCCATGACCATGGAGTGTACCATCCTCATCACCTCCATTGGTCACCTAATTGGCCCCATGAACTTAGGCTATACCATCCCGATCACCATCACCTTGAAAAGTGATATAGTTAGAATGGGCTACTATTTAACAAACATAAAGATGGTAATAAAGTAAGAAACAATTTAGTTGTCATAAGTTGCCTGCATGAAGTGGAGGAGTGTATTGTAACAGTGGGTAGGACTTTTATTATGAGTTGGGCCATCACGAGCGACTTGTGTAGTTTGCAAATTTTTTCTTCCCCTTGTAGTCACTCAAGCGGGCGGAACTACAAGCGCTTTCTTTTTAGTATGCCCCTTGACACCACCTGGAGCCATGTAAGCATGTCTTTCCTTGCTACTACATGCTTTCTGAATTACATATGCAAACATGGATCAATCAATACATGTCATGGATTGTTTTATATTGGATTATAGCAAACAATCTAGGCACATGAGAAGCATAAAAGCAATGATAGAATTAGCATCTTAGAGCTGTTAGTGTCAAGCCAATCTCCATCAATGGGTTCGTCAAGGTCAGGACTATAGTGAGGATCACAGTCTCTATCCTTTCTAGGGTCAGCTGTAGCAACTCTGTCTGGCATCACTCTTTTATTTCCAACTGCTTTTACTAATCCAGGTATTCCTAAATCTTTGAACCTTGCAGCGTTTTGCATACATTGTTTTAGCTTCTCAAGCTCGTACGGATGGATTTGGTTTTCTAAACAAAAAAAAGTAGGGTACTCATTAGGGGCTTTGGACCATCTATTATGGTATCTAGAATTCTATCACAGAATATGGGCCCAAACTGGGCTTCTGGACCAGCCATGTGTGGCTTTGGCCATTCGGGACAAAAAAATTCAGTCACAGAAATTTCGTCATGGATCAACATATTCATTGTAGTGCTTGTAGACTATGAGCGTGTGGGTCCTCTTCCGGTAATAAATATTTTTTTGTTGAATTTTTAGGCTTATTTTTTGAAAGCCACATCACTGCCGGTTCAACATCAATGTCGGCTCATAAGAACTGACAGATGTCAATCCCCTATCAGTGTCGGTTTACCAGTGTCGGTTCAAAATCCGATAGTGATGGGGTTTTTTGAACCGGTAGTGATGTGGAGATATGGCGTAGTGTGTCTTTCATCGAGACTCTTGATGTTGGAGGAGAAACCGGTCGACACTTTTAAGCCCTTAAGCTAAGGCACATTGCTCTTTTCTCTCTCATCAGTTGTCAAGTTGTAGGTGGTTTAGGAAGATAATACATACTTGTCTTGTAGACTATGTGGCTGTTTGCGGTGGGTCCTCTTCCAGTAATAAATATTTTTTTTCCTATTTTTCATTAAATCTTTGGACTTATTTTCTAAAAACCACACCACTGTTGGTTCAACATTAGTGTCAATTCATAAGAACTGGCGCTGATGTTAATTCTCCATCATTGCCGGTTTACCAGTGTCGATTCAAAATCTGGCAGTGAGACGTGGAGATATGGCGTAGTGTGTCTTTCATCGAGACTAGCCTCTTGATGTTGGAGGAGAAACCGGTTGGCACTTTTAAGCCCCTTAAGCTACGCACATTGCTCTTTTCCCATCAGTTGTCAATTTGTAGCTGGCTGTGGAAGATAATACGTATTTTTTGTTCCCTTGACCAACTGGGTGAAGCTCCGATCTTGATTTCAAACGTACTAGGTCCTTATGTGACGTTATTGTATTGTTCCTAATATCCATCAAGAGCTCAACGACGCTCTCAAAACACATCATTGATTAAGTAAAGAACCTAACACGGAGAGATTATAGTTTCGTAGACTAAGAAATGAATTGGTTTAGCGGCGCTATAAAAATACTTTACGACTGAACTAAATAGAGTGTTTAGCAAAGTGATAGCGTCATTAGCTAGCGACAATAGCAAAACAATTAGCAATATCATAGCAGTAGACCTTATGAAAAAAAATCTATAACAAGCTAATTGGAATCTTATTTATTACCAATATTACGTGTGCACTGTGCCCTCCAAAAGCACCACAAGGATTTCTCCATAAAATCACCTAACTCCAATTAAATACCCAACCTCGGGTCTAATCTATTCTGAAAAAGTAAATGTGGATGCAGGTTTCCACCCCGTCTCCGTTCATGCCGGCCTTGGTTTCACTGCAAGGAACCATTTGAGCGAGTTGGTTTTGTTCTTTGGATGGTCAAGCGACCAACGATGCAAGTCGGCGAAAGAAGCAGAATGTCTAACTGCATCCAAAACACACCCTATCCTCATGGAAGGGCGCCTCGGGTTGGAATCAGACCGCGGGCCTCGCAACGGTACATCATCTAGAGGACGTACAAGTGCAAAAACCAATCTATATTAGGTCATACCATAGAAGAAGCGAAGGAAATCCTCAAGAACTTTCAGGAAGTTAGAATCTCGGAATGTAATCGGAGTGCAAATGAGGTAGCTCATGAGCTGTGTCGGTGGCTTTAGCCCATGATTGGTAAGAGAGAACTTTCTTATGTTTTTGTTGCTCATAACATTCCGGTCTGCGTGTCGGTGGATTTAGCCCATGATTGTAATCATGTTGATCCTCTATATATAATTAAGCTGTCCTTTTTTTTTAAAAAAAAAGCATCAAATTGACTGTATATGTAGACCTTTTTTGCGAGAAAATATATAGACTTAAATCCGATAGGTCTCGAGTCCAATTCAATCTGGCCAACAGGACATGGGCCATCCTCTTTAATAACAATGCACAACTGCTCCATCAGGCCACCAAAGGCCTCACAGGATAATATTCACACGTGCATGCATATATAAATCACACATGCATGCATGTGCTTGTATCAGCATGATGCGTGTGTGCTCTGCCAACTGCCATGCACACGACATGCTAATAAGTTACTTAGCAGTTAGCATGTATTTGCTAAGTACTCATATGGCGAAGGACGGGAAAATTGTTAAGGCATAGTGAACTTGATAGGATACGTACAAAGTGCCTCAAATCTATGGTCAGTACCTTGTCATGACGATTCACCAAATCGTATATAAAAGAACACAAATAAAAAGGCAAAATTTGCCAGCGTACAAGTTGTGGTTGTTTGCTAGCCGACACCAAAAATAAAGTTGTTTGCTAGAAGACACTGTTTTGTGCACCGTATCTCTTATTTTATCCATTTCCACCGGTTGAAGAGAGAATATTTCACTATTGACTGCCAGTGCCCTTGAGCCATATTTGGAACAGACCTAACCTGTACCGACCCGAACCCAACGGTTAGGCAGTACCTGGTCTGGTTGGACCAGCTTATATACTTCAAGGCACTCTCCATCTGCCTCACTCTCACTGTCCTCCCAAATCTCCACGACAAAGAAAGCGGGCGCGGTGGCAGCAGCGGCACAGGTTGCGGCTGTAGTGGGTGGGCGTCCTCGATCGGATAGGGCAAGCAGGGGCCGGATCAGGATGGCAATAGGCTCGGCGCATTCGCGTAGAGTGAGAGAGACATAGTCATTGTGCTAGTTTGACACCAACCATTGTGGAGCGGGCCTGCATAACTCAAAACAATCTAGATAAGCAGGTTTATACTTGCAGAAATCGGGACTGGGCGAGTTCTATACTCAAAACAATGACAAGTATGAGCGTGATTACACAAATTGTTTTGAGCAGATTGGCCCCGTCTCAGCTACCACCCCGCCGCCGCCGGTCCTACAGTCATAATTGTTGGTCCCCGTCCCTCCTTCCTCTGGTGATAATTACCAGAGGTTGGAGGGAGTGGAGATCCATCGTTTTTAATAAGATTTTCTACTAGATCGAGTATTTAGGGTTATAGTTTTTCCATGCCAAGTTTTTTTGGTTTTGGGGATTTATTTTCTCCTCTTCTCCGGCGACGGTGAGACGGTAGGGTGAAAATGTTTTCTCCATGGCGGCTCCATTGAAGATGTGGACAACAACTACGACGTCGGCATCCTCACCGATTAGACGATATGGAGACTTTTATTTCTGGACGACAACATGAAGACGGAGATGGTGTCGCCGCCATGGAATAATTTTTTTTAGAGTTCGGCCATGGAATAATTTTCTCCTGTCTCTTCTCTATTTTATCGTGGTTAGATCTGTCATTCTTTGGTGGCAGAAAGAAGAAGAAGAAGAAGAAGAAGAAGAAGAAGAAGAAGAAGAAGAA
>Ga0182004_10002233_pt1 | contig 14919 bp, 7 predicted proteins | sample Sormic07211540_1_FD_120479 | JGI IMG/M metagenome (GOLD analysis project Ga0182004, IMG submission 120479) | Endophyte microbial communities from Sorghum bicolor roots, Mead, Nebraska, USA - 072115-40_1 MetaG | ecosystem: Host-associated > Plants > Roots > Unclassified | place: USA: Nebraska...
GTGTTGTCTTTTAGGTCTTGTTGTTGGAGAAGACTAAAAATAGGTATGGAACCTTTTACCTGTAGCGCTACCCAAAGGACAAATGAGTCTTGTATTTTGGGTGACGATTGTTGGAGATAGTCTGAGCTCTCAAAACTGTTCAAATTACCTAACATTACATATCCTATTTTGCGATGGTTTCAAGATGGTTTGTATTTTTAGTAGCTATTATTGTTAAAAACATGAATATATATAATATGGCAGCGCTATTCTACACCCTAGGTTTTGACTTGTGGTGTAGAATAGTATTCTACACCTAGGATGTAGAATAGTTTTTTTTTCTCCTCAGTTTTGACTTGTGGTGTAGATTAGTATTCTACACTAGGGTGTATAATAGCACTTATATATATATATATATATATATATATAAGATATTTTGGTGAAATAATACCTTCTAGTAGCTTTTTTTAAACGTAGATTCCTAAATATTTCCATTCTCTACTGGATTTCTCGCTAGTTGAAAAATGGAGAAAAAGAAAGAGAGGGTTGACTCTCTAGAGTGCATACAAGTTTTCAAAAGACTCCCCGCGCATAAGAATTTAAAGAGCAAGTTTAAGGAAAAAACTCTTGGAGATGCTATTACAGACCCATGGTGGGTGAAGTGAGATGCATGTCAGCCAAGATGCCACACCTAGGCATGCCAAAGGGAACACCAATGAATCAACAATGCCGACAACATTGAAAGGCTCGACATCTATAGTCGTAAGAAGACACGTAACTAGAGAGTAACCATATCATTGCCCCCAAAAGATGATGATGATGATGTGGACAATGACGCTCATGCATTGACCAGCCGCTGGAGTCACCACCTTGGATTCTATGTTTGCCCGAGGATAGGCGTTCTGACTTTAGCACTGGTCAGGTCGGGCTATGGAATTAAACCTTGGTCTGACTTCATATCTCTCATTCTAATTTGAATGCTCTGTCTCCTTAATTTTAAGATGGAGTGTACATGGCACTTGGGCTTACATGTAAACAACAAAACGTCTTTGAGTTGTGCATTGCATATTTCAAAAAAGGATGGTCTAAGGGGGAGAGGGGCTTAATCCTCCTCCCTACTGATGTCATGTGGAGAGAGGAGAGTGGGAGGAGGAAGGGAAAGAGGTAGAGAGCATTCACAAGAGAAGAGACGGTGAAGAAGAGGGAGAAAGAAGTTATGAGCTAGAGAGAAATAGAAACTTAGCTACCACTCAATTGACACATGTTTGTCCTCTTATGAGTTCCTAACTAAGAGAGACTGCACGATTCATTACTTAGTGATATATGTAATTTAATTTAGTCCATGACAATCTTTCGTTTATTCATTCATGAGTAAACTATGAGCTCAGCACTACAATGATATTGGACTATATTCCAATTTGTACAATGATATTTGACTATTCCAATTTAGTTTCATTTAATCCTCTACAAAATATATTTTGATAATACATTTCTGTTTAAAAGCATAGTCAAAGTTAGATAAGTTTGATTTATAACAAAGCTAGAATAAATCATAGTTTAGTCAGTAGGGAGGGACTACACATGAGTGATGGATTGACTGTAGGCCCTTGCATACACGATTCCATCGTTTGAGAATCAACGAGGTATGCGTAAATACTCGCCACGTAGGCTAGTGATTTCTTGTTGTCAACTTGTCATGGTGCCATCTTCTTCTGTACTGTAAGGAGCATGATTGATTAGAACTAGTCCATGCGTACCTACGGGGCAGTGAAGGCTCTATTTATTTTTTATCTATTTTTTCTCTCCGTCACATCAAATATTTAGACATATACGTAGAACATTAAATATAGATTAACAAATAACTAATTATCTAATATATATATTTTGCGAGACAAATCTTTCAAAATACAAATTACTATAGTTATAAATATACTATAAATTTTTCTTTCCATGAAATAAACAAAGGCCTAGGTTGGTCGAGGGCAACCAAAGGTCTTGGCTCTTCTAATTGTAACAAAACAAACACACGGCTCAACCTTTATTTTTTGGTCTATTCGATAATGGACATTCCTAACGAAGCAGTTCATTTCCACAAGAAAAATGCATAGATTTCAGAAGCAAAAAAAAAAGTTTTCAAATAGAGCATGGAAGAGTACTTATTACTAGCCATCAACACAAACCTAGCACTAGTATTTGGCCAAGAAAAGACAAAAAAAAGAAAAGGCTTTTCTTTTTTTTTCCCCGTTCCGTATGGTTGCGCGTACTACTAGGGGGCAGGAGTGGCGACAGATCCCCGTTCGTTTGACTGGCCAGTCCTTGTCGGGACCGGGCCGGGGCGCCGCACCCCGCGCTCTTCCATCGCAACCCACCGACATGTGGGCCCGGACTCCGATCCGTCCCCACCTGTCGGTGACGTGCCAGGTTCTGTGCGGCGGGAAAGGAATGGAAAGCCCTCGAGACCAGGGCCCAAGGAAGGCGGAAGCGGAAGCGGCGGTGTGCCAGGCGCCCGCCCCCCGTGTCTCGCTGCCTCGTGGGCCCCACAGGACCCCGCACGCCCCGGGACACGTGCCCGTCGCTGGCCTCGTGCGGGGAGCCCGAGCCGAGCCGGAGTAGTGTACGCACGCACAGGCACAGGGAGGCGCACAGGCGCAGCGGCCGCACTGCACTGCAGCATCGACGACGCCCCGGCGGCGGGCCCATCCCCCCCCACCCGGCCACCCCGGACCCCGCCATAGAAGCAAGCGAAAGCGAGGGAGCCCGGGACGAACTCACCTCTCACTCCCTTCCCTTTCAGAGCTCTCTTCGAACTGGGAGGAGAGACTCTCACTGTACCCACACCACCTGCTGCTCCAGCAGGAGTTAGAGAGAGAGAGAGAGAGAGAGAGGAGCCCGGCGCCAAGATTTCCAAGAAGAGCGAGCGAGCGACGAGGGAGAAGAAGCAGAGGCAGAGGTGAGCATTCAGCAGCATCCTTGAATCTAGCTCGTTCCTCGCGGGAAAAAAAAATGCAAGCTGTTCTTCCTGTTTGTTCTTGTCCCCGTTGTTCACCATGCTTGCTTCCGTTTCTCCTCTACCCCATTTTTTCTCTCTCTTTCTTGCCCTGTTTATCTGTGAATGGTTTGGTTTGGATGCTTGTCATGTTTTTTTTTTGGGGGTGCGCTTTGGTTTCAGATTCAAGTTTTGGGGTGGTTTTCTTTTGTCTTACTGCTCAGCTCAGTTTCATCTGCCATTCGTCCTCTCTGCTCTTGCTACCCACACTCTGCCATTTGGTTTGGTTGCGTTTGGGCAACTGAAACCATAGCCATGCTGCTAAACTAAGACACTGCCGTAGTACTGCTGGTACGGGCGTTTATTATTGCTTTTAATCCGCAGCCAATGCGTCATTTACAGAGCATGCGGGAAACAGAATACTAGTAATAAGTACAGTATAACGCGCCTCTCTTAGCGCTGCTCGTACACTAATCACAAACTAACGACGCTTTTAAGTTTCAATCCCAACCGCAAACGATGCGTTACCAGCCCTCATTGCAGGCGTTCCTGCCTATTGCTTGCAGCTGTTCTTCTTCAAAAGCTTCGTCTTTTAAAGAAACCTCCCTCTGTGTGTCTCTCTGGGTGTCTCTGTGTGTGTGTCTCTCTCTCTGATGCTGCATCAATCACATTACCTGCATCTGCACTTGAACTTCTCTGGCTGTTTTCCACCGGTTCTTCTTGTCCATCGATGGACGCGTTTCCCCGCTCCTCAGCCACACAACCATGGGAGCTGAGCAGGTAGGCACGCTTCAGGATCTACCACATCCTTCCTTCCATGTAAAACCGTGGAAGTTTTCCCCTCTTCTTCTTTGGAGACAGTAAAGTAAACAGTGCGAGTTTTACTGCGTCTTCCCCGTTTGAATTTTTCACCCTCTCCTAGGTGTTTTGGTTACAGTACTTACTTTGAGCCATGAGGCTGGCTGCCCATGCTATTGCTCCTCCACCACTCCTTGTAGGAAAAAGGCTGCCATTGCTATTTCTCCAGTGCTGCACCAGCAGCACCGGAGGGAATCCCCGTTTTGGCCGTCGCCGTGGAGGTGTGCTGGGGTGGTTGAACCGAGGGCAGTTTGGTATGTTCCCAATAGTTTTTTTTAGGTTTGTCGTGGAAGTAGGTTCCTGGCTCTTTGCTGGATTCCCTCCACAGGCGTCCTTGGATTGGGGGTCCTTGCTGGTGCCACTGTTGTAGCCTCTGCCTCAGGGTCAGGGTATAGGGCATGGGCAGGAAACGACACCTCATACTTTTAAATTTGATGTGAAGGCAGGCAGAGATAGCGAGTACTATTATTTTTCACAAATCCTGAAGGCAGAGTAGCGAAGTTTCCATTTTTTTTTTCTAATCAAAAGGCAGTGGCTGCCCATTATTTCAGGTTCATTCAGTTATAGATGCCTTTTTTGAAAAAAAAAAGGGGGGGGGGGGAAGTTTAGATGCCATTTAGCTCTTTCAGCTTTTGTGTCTTATTACATACTTACAGATGCTAAGTACAACATTAACTAGGCATGCTTTTGTTTGTACATAAAGAAAGTTGTGCAATTTTGTACTGACTTTATCACTACTTTCTTGTTTGCCCGAGCAGTTTGGTGAGTGCATAAGGACTCTGTGAGGAATCTCATCATGCAGACTTCAAAAACAAGGTTAGCTTTAGCGCTCTCTCACACTCTTCTCTCTCTACATACATGCACTGGGACTTTCTTGGGTTGTATTTCCTTCTCTTCTTTTGTGTTTGCCCAAGAACTGCTGCACTGGGTTCTGCACATGCATCATGCATGTGCATTTCTGGGTGGCCCTGTTTACGACCGCAGTAGACAGTGGGCATCCAAGGATTAATACTTGGTTCGTATTTAATGGATCTAACTCTTGCACTGTCCCTTTCAAAAAAAAGAAAAAAAAAGCTATTCTACTGTGGCCGAGGGACCAATGCAGGTCATTTTGTTTAGGGCAATACAAAAAGTCAAAATACCTGTAGTACATTTCTGTTTTGTTCCTGTTGTTAATTGAATCAACATGCATTTTGCAACTGCAGCACCATGTCTGGAGATATCAAAATGATTTACAAAATTTAGGGTGACATGCTGCCCATAATTTGTATCTGAAGCTGCTAGGATGTATGTACCATTTTTGATGTGCTGAATGTGTACTGACTGGTACTGGTTGCATTTATGTTACATTGGTTCTTGTACACTACACAAACAACTGTACAAATGCTTATCACCCCTCAACCTATGATCTGCTGGACCAATTCTGGAAGCATGAAAATATTTTTGGAATTTGAAATCTGCTATTGCCTTAGTAGATCCTTATTGCTCTTTACCCTAGTAGTATAGTTTAAGGATGAAATGCTACCGATGTAGGCTAGGTCCATATTTGTATGTGAAGGTAGGGACTTACTCCGTGTACGTATGTACCATTTTGCTTGACATTACTGCCCTACCAAACCAAGCTAGATTTATGTAGTGACTAGCACTGCATTGCATTTATGTTACATCCGTCCTTGGGGATCGTTTCTCGAGCTGTGATCTATGCAAGTACTACTGAAATATGGATATGTAGGATTTCAATCCTTTTGTTTGTCTGTGTCTTAGTGTCATACAGCTGTTGTATTAGTTCTTTGGGAAGCTCATTTTGTTAATAAATGAACCGTGTCCTGTTTTCACACAAAATTACATGCTTCTAGATTGTAGTCACTCTTCACAACATTGTAAGTTCTTCTAGAGTAACTGAATATTTGTTTTTTTATGGAAACTGGAGAGGTTCACACCCCTACAGCAAGTAACTGAATATGTTGTCATTGCATCTTTGTGAATCCTGAAAGATAATCTGTGTCTTTTTAGATAATGGAATTGTTCTGGCTTGAACCTCTTCAAAGAAGAGGCATCAGATTGACTGTCTTTCTAAGAGTCGATAAACAGTTGGGTTCCAGTATTTCCAGTTCATAAAATAAAAAGATGTCATCTTGCCATGTTCTGTGTATCTGCATATGTTTATTTCCTGAATTCGCATCTCCTTGGGTGGACTATGGTTGCAACACCTTTGTATGTTTATCTTATCAGTATTTAGTTCTTCTGTGGACTCATTGAGGTTTGAGGCTCAATGAGTTAATGCGATTACTTGGAGTTGGGCTTTGGTACCAGACATTTCCTTGTACTCGAAGTCGCCACTTACATAACAGAAAAACAAGGATTTCCAAATTTAACTGTTAGATGCTAGGATCATGGATGTTTTGTTATGTACATATCTCTCTGTAGCCATACCTTGTATAGTATGCAGCTAACTTGATTAGTACATACATGTTGGCAATCACAATTTATAAAATATCCGATTTCTGTATCAATGTTTTGTAAAATATTTTTAGCCTGTCTTAGATTGTTAGTGCTCCTTTTGTCACGACTTGATGCTAGGTGTTTACATTTGAGCTCTGCAGGAGCGGGTCTTCAGATGCCCCGCAGAGGACTTCCCCAAGGACACCGCGGGCATCCCGTGTGGCCAAAACTGGAGGGAATGAAACTGATTCTACAGGAGTTACCCCAACAAGAACACCTACGGAGAGGAGCCCAAAGGTCACTGAGCGGCGGTCTCCACGAAGCCCAATTACTGAGGTAGCGGTATATCTTGCAGCCAGCACATTATCTTCACTCCTTGTCCTATTTTTTAACATTCAATTTTCCTTTTGTTAGCTTCATGATTGGAAACTACTCTGTTTTGAGCAAACAACTCTATTTTGTTATGATTATTTCAACATTTGCATATTGTTCATCATAGAAACTACATAATTGTCTGTAACATGGTTTGCGTCATATTGAATCATTTAGTCACATAATTTACGCTCTGTTTCAGAAGAAGCGCCCAAGTAGGCTATCTGAATTGGAGTCCAAGGTTAGCCAGCTGCAAGATGAACTGAAGAAGGCCAAGGAGCAACTTAGCTCATCAGAGGCACGAAGGCGCCATGTGCAGCAGGAAGCTGAGGAAGCAAAAATGCAAGAGCAGGCTGCAACCTCGAAGCTGGAGGACTTGCAGCGCCAGCTTGAAGAGTCCTCAGCTGCAGAGGAATCCCGTCTCCAGGAACTGCGCAAGATCTCACAGGAACGTGACCGTGCCTGGGAGTCAGAACTTGAGGCAGTGCAGAAGCAGAAATCAGTAGATGCAGCTGCGCTCAGCTCAGCCATGTCCGAGATTCAGAGGCTGAAGCAGCAGCTGGAGGCCTCGGCAGAGTCTGACGCAGCCCGTGCGAAACAATGCGAGTATGTGGAAGCTGAGATTGAGAGCCTAAAGCAGGAGATGGAGATCCGCCTAGCAACCATCGAGGGCCTGAAGGTCAATGTCAGTGAGAGTGACAAGGTCGCAGCTGAGGCAAATGCCATGGCAAATGAGACCAAGCAGCAGCTGGAGACAGGAAAGGCTACCATTGACTCACTTGTAGCTGAGGGTGTCCGCATGCAAGAATGCCTGAGGTCAAAGGACATGGAGCTCAATGACTCCAAGACTCTCATAGCGTCGCTCCAGGAGGATCTGAAGAAGGCACAGGACATGGCCAGTACTGATGTCAGCTTCGGCAACCCTGAGCCTGAATCTCTGAAGAAGGTGCTGATCACCACTAGCCACGCCGATGCCAATGAGGGCTGTGAAAGTTCTGACCCAGAGATTGAGCAGTTGCGAACTGCTCTTGAGGTTGCTGAGATCAGGTACCAGGAGCAGCAAACTCGGATGACTATCGAGAATAAAGGCTTGTACGAGACACTGGAGAGTGTGAAGGCTGAGTACGCCCGCAAACTGTGTGACTTTAAGCTCGAGCTGAAGAGCAAGAACGATGCACTCATGGAGCTAATGGCAGCAGGAGCCTGTGCAGCGGGCAAAGCGCAGCAGGATCCTCACAGGGCAGACGTCATGCAGCAGCCGGAGCTGGAGGCAAAGCTGATGAAGTCGATCACGGACGTCGCGGAGCTGAAAGCGTCCCTGATGGACAAGGAGAACGCTTTACAGAGCCTGGCGGAGGAGAATGAGACCCTGAAGACGCAGGCAGGCAGGGTGGAGGCGGAGCTGCAGCACAAGTACGAGGCGGCGGTGGCGGAGCTGGAGCTGGCCAAGGCCGCAGAGCAGGACGTCCGGATGCGGCTGGGCCTGGTGACCGAAGAAGCCGACAAGAGCAGCCGCCGTGCGGCACGAGCCTCGGAGCAGCTGGACGCGGCGCAGGTGGCCACCGGGGAGATGGAGGCGGAGTTACGGCGGCTGCGCGTGCAGTCCGACCAGTGGCGCAAGGCCGCCGAGGCTGCCGCCGCCGTGCTGGGTGGAGGGGGTGGGGAGAAGAACAATGGTGGGAGGGCGGTGGAGAGGACCGGGTCGCTGGAGCCTGAGTACAACAACTCCATTGGTGGGAAGCTGATGAGCTCGCCGTTCTCGGATGAGGTGGACGAGGAGTCGCCCAAGCGGCGGAACAGCAGTGGTGGCGGCGTGCTGAGGAGGATGAGTGGGCTATGGAAGAAGAGCCCCAAGTGAGAGGAGGTGGATGGGGTATGGTTAGTGGTAGTAGTGCGAGGTGCAACAAGCAGCAGGATGAGCAGTGGTAAGCTGATGAACGCAGCTGGACAAGAGTAGCTGGTAGGAATCAAGCATGATCCGTCTTATAACATTTGGCTGGTACTTGAATGAACCTTGTGTTGAGGAGCAGCTGTTTTTGGCTGCCTATTCTGTACCTTACTATGATCTGAATCAGCCAGTATCCCAGATGTTCCTTGGTTCTTTCCATGTTTTTGAAGCGTTTTTTATTTTCCCTTCAGAAGCTATACATCATATACGCGAGTTGCCTCAAAATAAATGGGTGCGTTTATGGCTGACGATTTGGATATATCGGAGATTCGGAGTTCAGAGCAATGTCACCGCCGGCAATCTGAAATCTTTTCATGAATTCAACCCAAACCTTGAAACTACCTCCATGAATCTAGCTGGAGATTTGTTGAGGGACCTCCATGAATCTCGCTGAAGTTTTGTTGAGCGAGAGGAATTCAAAATTCATTGGACTGAATATCGCTAGAGATTTGTTGAGCGAAAAATTCATCGGATTGGGATCGCCGAGTTCGTTGTCTTGGCATTCGGTCACGTGAACCATAGCGATCTCTACATTTTCGCAGGCCATAAACGTTTTCGTGTGCGGTGTGCCCAACTAACTCCATACGAGTTGTTAAAAAAAATGACTCCATACAAGGGCACAACTAGAATTGAGCAGCAATAGCCCAATAAAATGGTATTGAGATGACCTAATATCATTTTCTGAGTTTATTAGACCAATAATCTCTTCATTTTTTTTCTCTTTTCTTTTTTTTCTTTCATCTTTTCCCATGAGGACCACATGTCCCTGTTAGAACAGGTACGCTCCACATGTTCAAGTCCATTAGAGCTGATAACATATAAGGTCTTGGGCCCAATTCAATCCAAAAGACGTCAGGTGAGAACTTCCCCCACCTTATCTGTTGTGCTCCCCCACTATCGCTACACGATGTGGGACTAAACCCCAACAGTCCCCTCACTCACCATTGGTATGGCCACTGGAGTCGAAGGCCGCTCCCTGTCTCCTCCCACCATACCTTTTCTCCTCCACCCGTTCCACCTCAGCCATAGCGCCCACGATCTAGTCCCCAACCGAGGTTTGCATCTCTATTCTCTCTCCACGAGATCTGCAGGCACCGAAGGCCGACGTAGGCTCGTTGTGGAGCTCTCGAGCGCAGCCATGGATAAGAAAAGCTTGAGCACAACCATGGGCGGCGAGCTTGGCAGCGCCAAGACCCAACGGCGATCGCCTCCTTCCTCTTGCATCTAGTGCGGATCCGGCGAGCTAGGTCGGATGAGGTCCTCCATAGCCCATAGGAGCTCCGATCCGATCCAACCAACAACCGGGGTGAAAAAAGAGAAAGAAGAAACATTGCGACCCAAGCTATTGGAGGAGATGCAACTCCCCCTCCCCATCCTTTGAGAGGAGATGGGTAGATTTTTTTGTGGCAGAACCATATTAAGGGCCTGTCTGGATTGGAGGAAATCCAAAGAAAAATCGTAGGAATCAAGAAACGGAAAAAAGAAGTTGAAGTATGTGTTTGGAACAGAGAAAACGAGATTTCCTTTCCTTTGATTTCCTGTAGCCAGATGTCGATTTCACAGGAAAAAAGAATCCACTCTAGTCCCATGTTTTCTTTTCCTTTACAATTGCTGTCGATGATGAGGGCTTACGAGCTGGTGTTAGTCCCTAGGCTGATGAGCTGCCATACACTTTGACGCTGAGGCTGTTAGTCAAGGAAAAAAAAAAGTGCACTGTAGTACACTAGTACTGTAGTAGAAAAATAAACGATAACATGTGGGGTTGACTTTGTACTTTGTATAAAAGAAAAAACTATCTATAGCCTTGTAAATGTAAAAAAATATTTACGACTAGATCTAAACAATTGAGTTTAGAGCTAACTCTAAAATTCATAGACTAGTCATATTCCTGCGTTCCAAACACCTATTCTTAAAAAAACTCATGTGTTTTCCAATTCTCTGTTTTGCATCTCAATTTTTGTCCTATTTCTCTATTTTCTCCTATTCCTGCGTAATTTATTCATCTGTTCCAAACATGCCCTAAGAGACTGTCGAAGAAGAAAAGTGACCATCTCCCCTCATATCACAGTCCAATATCACAATATCACAATTTTATAAAGATAAGAGGTCATATTGGAGGATTGTTAAAGATGTTTTCTTAGACCTTGTTTAGTTGGTGAAAAAATTTAAGTTTGACTAAATTAGCACTTTCGTATGTATTTAAGAATTATTGTACAATCATAGACTAACTAGACTCAAAAGATTTGTCTCACAAGACAAAACGGACAATTAATTATTTTTTTATCTATATTTAATGCTCCATGTGTAAGATTCAACGTAATGAAAAACTTAAAAAATTTTAGAACTAAACGAGGCCGTAGAGGGTTCAGCATGGGCGGTACGATCCATTCATATGCATCAGCATCACCACATATATTATATTAAACAAACATCGCAGTGCATGCAGATTTCAGAAACATGTCTGGACTCGAAATTAGTAGAGTAGAAACTCTAGACTAGATCTAGCACACTTGCATAGACGAAGCATCGAAGCTACAGTTCCTTTCTCCCATCCTTGTCCATGGGCACAACAAAATGGATCAGGACACAAGAGAAACAACCGCTAGCTAAGCTAATTTAGAAGATACAAGAACATACAGCATGGGCTACATGTATGGAATGGATGGATCAGAATTCAGAAACCCGTGGTCTCGAACCAATCTAGCTCCCGGCCGGTCATTATCACACATCATAATTATATATAATAATCATAATCATGCGACGAGGACGTAGACGGCATAGATAATGCCCGGGATGTATCCCAGGATGGTGAGCAGCAGGCAGATCCAGAACTCAACCTGCAGTCACAGACACAAACTAGATATGTAAACTGCAAGCAATTACTCCTACATCTGACAAATGATGATGCATCAGAAAAATGCAAAGCTGAGTTACCCCGATGCCGTAGCGGAGGAAGACGCCGACCGGCGGCAGCAGGATGGCCAGCAGGATCTCCAGGAACGTCTCCGACCCCATTGCCGCCGATGTGCTCGCCGCCTTCTAGTTCTCGTAGCTGTATATTTCTACAGTAGTTCTCTTTCTATTCTAGGTGCGCAAGAAGAGGCGCTGGAGGAGGTAGTAGCTCAATCTCAGTGCAAAATTTTGCCCCGGTTCAGCTCAGCTCAGGTACCAGGGGAGGAGAGACGCCAGTGCCAGCAGATGAGGAAGCGTAGTAGCAAGCAGATGCTGATCCCAGTCCCAGGGAAAGAAACAAAGAAAGCTGCCAGCAGAGAGAAGACGTGGCAGCGCTGAGCTTCAGTGGTGCGACACCTGGCCTCGCATCTAGGACGCGTGCCAGGCCAAGCATTGTGTGTGCTTAGTTTAATCAGACCACTAGATAATTATTAGTACTAATGGCAAGGAAAGTGACTTTGCACCACTGTTGCCTGCTGGTGCAGCTGAATTTAGCTAGCTATTTTGGTCAAATCTTGTTGAGATTGCTCAGGTCAGTATCTACCCCCTTTATCCTTCCATCTTCTGACGTGTTTGGATCTTATGGCGTGTTTGTTAGAGGTGTTAAAGTTTAACAGATATTGTAGTATTTTTGTTTTATTTAATAATTAGTGTTTAATTATAGACTAATTAGACTCAAAAGATTTATTTTGCAAATTATTCTCTATGTTTTCAGTTTTATAAATAATCTATATTTAATATTTCAATGCTTGCTCAACAGAATTGAATAAAATCTTCTATATTTTAATATACTCGGTCACTTTTGTTACATAAATCTGAGTTAAGAGAAAGATTACCGTGATGTCTTTCCTGCCACTGTTGCCTCAAAGACTGCCCCAGATTATCAGGTATTATCTTTTAGTTTTACCTTTGAATTTTCACTAACCCGTGCAGTGCAGTATATATATGATGGACACTTCATTTCCTTTCTTGATGCTCTCTCTCTCTCAGGCAGGTGGAGCAAGATGTTGAGACTGTAATCCACGTCCTCCAGCCGGGTCCAATAGGAATTGTGGAGCACACATTCGCAGACGCGGAGATCTTCGAGGCCAGGGCCACACTGAAAAGAGCAGTGGATAATTGGCGAATGAATTGGACCCTTGAGAGAAATCATAGCAGCACTTCTTTTTGATAAATGGAAATGATATACCCTTGATGGCTTGATGGAAACTATAAGAGTACCATGGCTGGGCGCAACTGTTGTCATTCAATAGTTATATTTGTTTCTCCTTTGGTGAATTCATGGAAGTGTCTCCGTGCATAGATATTTTAATATATTCCCTTTTCAAAAAAAAAACGTAATCAAGGACTGTTTGTTGAGAATTACTCTCTCTGTCTCATAATTAAATATTTAAAGTTTTTTATAAATAATAAAATAAATAAATCATTATAAAAATATATCTAACAATAAAATAAGTTATAAAAAATAATATTTATTATTTTTTTGAATAAGACGAATGATCAAACATTAATCATAGAAGTCAAAGAAATGTATTTATTTATAGGATGGAGGGGTATGTAAAACTGTTCTAATGTCAGAAACTCTGTGTGGTGCTGTACGATCACTTTAGCTTCTAGTTCCAACTTATTTTGGCCATAGGCACCTTATAAGCTGTACCGGAGCGTCTTTAAAACCAAAGGTTTTAATATGCATGCTTTTGGAAGACGTAGGCACTTAGTATGACAAATAATAAACTGTAGACCACAAGATCAACAGCTGGAATAGCTCAGTTGGTTAGAGCGTGTGGCTGTTAACCACAAGGTCGGAGGTTCAAGCCCTCCTTCTAGCGTCATATTTTTATGACTTCTTTATTTTCCAATGGCTCCTTTTTCTCTTCCTTTTATTTTTCATTCACAAGTTTGTTTTTTTTCCATTTGCCTTCTTTATTTTCAAACTGATCCTTTTCCTCTTTCTTTTATTTTTCATCTTTTATTTTCCAATTGCTCCTTTTCCTCTTTCTTTTATTTTTATTCACAAGTTTTTTTTTCATTTGTCTCTTTTGTGTTTACAAATTGCTCCTTTCATATTTCTTTTATTTTTCATTGACAAGTTCCATTCCACCTAATCATTTTCTCCCTTTTCCATTTCTCCCTATTTCATATTTCTTCTATTTTTCAAATTCCAAACTTAGATGAAGTAACTATGAGCCTATTTACTTGAGTTTATCTGTCCAATCTATCAGTCATTCAACAGTGTCTTTCTCTCACAATAAATCAACGAATAATATTTTTAGCCATAGCTAATCCGCCAAGCGAACAAGCTCTATATAAACAATATTTGTGCTCCATTCGATCATATCCAAGTTTACATGCCTTCGGCACATGATTTGAAAAATGGATTGATACTTTAGTGAGAGAAAAAAAAACAACAATAACATAAAAAATGTGAGCATATCCAAGTAGAGAGTTGTTCTCCCCAATATGCTCGGTGACAACCTATCCTTGTCCTCCATTCTCGTGCATTGCTTTGAATTAGGTGATACCATATTCTATAAACCTAATTAAAGTTATAATTGTCGGATTCCACAAGAAGCGAGATTTAGGAAGGAGTACTTAAGGAGGAGCTATCTTTTGCATCTCCAGCTTTAACATACAAAACAACTTTGACTTCTCTACCATTTTTGAGAAAACAACTCCTTTTATAATGTTTGGAATGGCTCCACTACAGAGGTCACTATTGGAGCCATGCTAAACATGCCCTTCTTTATAGAACAGAAGAAATAGTTATTTCTTATATATAATTTATTAGGTTCCGATTGGCACAACTCTTCTTCATTGGTGAAGCGGTTTTTTCTAGGTTCAGTTAGTGGAGCAGCTCTACTAATACAGTCGAAGCTGTTTTAGAAATTTGTTTGGTAAAATAGTTTCTCCTATGTGCTAAAATTGTAAAATGATTATAATATCCTTTAATTCTTTTCTTTTTTCTTTGCTTGGCCCTCACCAATCTTGAGATTTGTCAATCCAATTCAGTCCCTTTGTAGATCCTCATAGGGGTAGGGTGTACGTGCATGAGTTTATGGGGATAAATGTGTACTCCATGTATATAAGTCTCTGCGTCGTAGGTCTATCAAAAAAATCCCAAACATTCATATTATAAAATATTTATATGCTTACTTGGCAACCTTTGACATTAGAGTCAATTCCTTACACACCATTAGAAGTACTTATTTGGATCTATGAAGCTGGCTATCCACCATCTCTGATAGTCTGGGAGAGAGAGAGAGAGAGAGAGAGAGAGAGAGAGAGAGAGAGAGAGAGAGAGAGAGAGAGAGAGAGAGACAAAAAAAAGACCCCCACAGACACAATGTTCACACGCAAAAAAGAGAGGGTGGGCACACACAAC
>Ga0182004_10002234_pt1 | contig 14918 bp, 9 predicted proteins | sample Sormic07211540_1_FD_120479 | JGI IMG/M metagenome (GOLD analysis project Ga0182004, IMG submission 120479) | Endophyte microbial communities from Sorghum bicolor roots, Mead, Nebraska, USA - 072115-40_1 MetaG | ecosystem: Host-associated > Plants > Roots > Unclassified | place: USA: Nebraska...
GAAAAGAAAAACACGAGAAAATGTCATCACAACTAAAATTAGACATGACATCTGGTATTATCACCGCTGATCATCCGTTTATTACTTTGTGTTGCCAAGAGGATGTTGGATTCCTGACATCTGGCCCATCTCGGATTGCAATGGTCCTCCTTGTTCCAGAACTTGGCAACCAGCATCTTCACGAAAGCCCTGAAGTCAACAACAAATGAAGTTACAATCTCCCTGCACAAGATTGCCATGTGTTACTCGCAGCATTATCATTTAACACCACAATAATCTTCCTAGGAACATGAGATGGTTTCACAATAATGGAACCTAGAAATATAAATTCATACCATTTGGATCTAGATTTAGAGCTTAGCCGTTCCGATCACAAATTCTAGAATGTCTATTATGGCAAGTCGTATACAGTTGGTGTTACTAAACCAGATGGCAAGTAAAGTAGGAGATTGAGCATCTCCAAGAGCCTTTCTAAAAATCTACTCTCTAAATCATCATTCAAGAGTCATCTGAGTAAAAATCCTTTTTTGTATCTTTGTATTCCCCAACAGCTTTTTCTATATCTTGTGCGCAGTCCTCACTCTCTATCTTTGACTAACGAGAAATCCGGAATAGAGGATATCTATATTTGGATATACAATTGAAGAGGCTGTTGGAGGGGGTTTTTTTGCACCAAAATCTCTATTCCTGTAAATTAGGAAAGATATAAAGGGTCTCTTGGAGATGCTCCCACTCTTTAAATCATCATTTAGAGAGCCATTTGCATAAAAATTGCTTTCTATATCTTTTCGCTATCCAACAGTTTTTTATATCTTATTTGCACTCTAGAGAGTCATTCCCGTTTTCTATCTTTGGCTAGCGACAAATCTGACAAGATGGCTATATTTGGATAACCAAATAAAGAAGCTGTTGGAGGGTATTTTTTCACCAAAATCTCTATTCCTAGCAATTAGGAAGGATATGGAGAGTCTCTTAGAGTTGCTCTTAAACTCACCCTCTAAGTCCACATTTGGAGAGCCATTTGAATAAAAATTGTTCTATATCTATCCACCCTCCAACAGCTTCTCTATATCTTGTGAGGGAATAGAGGATGGCAATAGTTGAATATCTAATTAGAGCACCTCCAAGAGTTTTTCTAATATTCTCTCTCTAAATCATCATTAAGAGCGCCATTTGCACAAAAATGCTTTCTGTATCTTCTCACTCTCCAACAGTTTTTCTATATTTTCTGTATACTCCAGATAGTTATTCTCACTATCTTTGGCTAGTGAGAAATCCAGAATAGAGGATGGCTATATTTGGATAGCCAACTGAAGAAGCTATTGGAGGCTGCTTTTTCTACCAAAATCTCTATTACTAGCAATTAGGAAGGATATAGAGAGTCTCTCAGAGTTGCTCTTAAAAGCTGTTGGAGGGCATTTTTCAACAAAAATCTCTTTCTACCAATAGCAAAGGATATAAAGAGATTATTGAAGTTGCTCAAATCAATGTTCTTCATTGAAGTTGCTCAAATCAATGTTCTTCTTTCATGAAGTGAACCTGTAAATTAGTAATTCATGTCCAGACAACAAAACTTTGCAAGCCTAAAACACACAACATCAAAGAGAATTGCTGCACACCTAATGAAGCCTTACTTGATCTTTCTCATAAGTATTTTTGATAAATACCTGCCAGCTGATGAATTTGTTTTATGAACAATTAGTTATCCCCAGTCTGAATGATGAGAACTTAAGTACGTTATGCTCACACCGTGACATCAAAGGTGATGGTGTGATGCCTCTTTGAGCAATCAAGTACCGCACAGTGTTGTCAGTTCACAACAGACAACAGTCGGTAAGCACAATTATTCTTTTGAAAGGGAGCTGAGCACAATTATCGTATTATAAGGCATAACTTGCTACAATTTGAGAGGGAACTGGAAGCATCTTGGCATTTGTATTAACATCATAGTAAAATAGTTTGAGCTGTAATCCTGCATGTCATGTAACACTTTATTGAAACCTAGTTCATGCTCTTGTTGTCCATTTAAGATGATTTAGTGGAAGTACTAACGGAAGGTTACCAAGAGTCCAAGACTGCTTGCCCTTTCAATAAATAAAGGCACACCCAAGACCGCAAATGATGCATAAGGAGGTAATCATCGACAATATAAGCAAAGAAGGCTTCCTTAGCTTATAGGTTGGAACTTGATTGATACATCAGGGTTCAAGATTTATATATTTGTGCTATACAGATTAGATTTAGCTTTCTATGGGCAAAGAGATTGATGAATTTCATTTGTCTACACGATCAAAAGTTGAGTCCTTCTAAATTCAGCATTACAGTAGCCCCTTTCAGAAAAAATGTGCAGAGTAAGCTAGAAATGCAACTGAGAAATGAAAGGACCTAATACTCCCTCCATCCTGAAATAAATCAACTTATAGAGCTGTCCTGAGTCAAACTATTTTAAGTTTGACCAACTTTATAGAAAAGAACACTAACATGTATGACATCAAACAAGTATATTATGAAAATATATTTCATGATGTATCTAATAATACAAATTTGGTGCCATAAACACTAGTGCTCCTTTTAATAAATTCACTCAAACCTAATGTTTGACTTAGGACAACTTTAGAAGTTGATTTATTTTGGGACAGAGAGTATATATATGAAGCATGGGCAACATGTCAAACAGAAGGGCCTAATACATTTGATCTCACAAAGACAAATCCTTAGAAGAGGTGAACATCCATATGGCAGGTTCGGGTTTGTAGATGATTGCCAAGATCAGATCAAAACATTAACGGTCCTAAACCTAACTAGAAAATCAAGCACACTAGAGGGTTCAAGCAATTGACTGCAGAAAATATGTGGGTGAGTTCACATATTATCCTGAAACATTGGACAATTACTGAATATGGAACTGTATGATCCTCGGACAAGCCAAAAGGAAATACTTACAGAGGTGAGCAAGGCGAACGACCACCGTTCACATAGTACACAAACAAGTATGAGTCATAATGTTGTCCTCTTATGTAGTAAAACATTGGAAGCCTTCTGACTAGCTTAAATAGCATCTTCTTATAGAAGCTGATAGCAGGCTGGTTGTATGAAATGACATGTAAATAAACACCTCTGCAATTTGATATGCTTGCTGCATATTTAACCACTTCTCGGACCAGTGATGATGCTGCAAGTTAGAATTATCAGAAGGATCAACCACATCAATTCACAAGGCAAACCTTAAAAGTAAGACAACAATATAATGCAACTAACCTATCCCAAGGTTTCTGTACCTATCCACCACACCCAGCGTCAATATATACAGAAGTGTTAGATCTTTGCGTGAACTGTTATACCTGAACAGGTCCTCAATCTGCATATCGAAACCATTAGCTCCATCAAGCTGACCATTTAGATATACCATAATCAGGACCTCTTGTATGGTAATTGGTAATACCTCGCTATCTTTTGCCGCAATCATCCTCGTGGTTACAAAACCTATTATCTCATCCCTGCGGTCATCTGATCTGCTGGTGTCCACAGCGCCCCAGGAAACAATCCCATTGCCGCTGACAACGTTCAAGAAGAACTCTCTCTCGTACCTGAACAAAATGAAGAAGAATTATAGCATCGAATGAACGGTAAGACTGTAAGAGTAAGTAAGCGATGCATTATATAACGGTAAAGCAAGTAACAAGCTAGAAAAAAAAGTAGCATCCGTTTCCAGTAGCTACCTTATTGGAAAGAGAGCAAGATGAATCTTCTCAAGAGCTTCTAGGTCGGAGGGCTGGATAGGGCGATACTCTATGGTGGGATAGATTTCGGATCTCGGATCCAACATGAGCAGCTCCAGCAGCAGCGATGACCGACCAGGTTCTTAGCCGGGATGTCCGGGAACCTTCGCGTGAGTGAGAGGGGGTCTCCCCTCTTCGAGCAAGGCGTGTGACTGCGTCCCCGCGAGTCAGGCGCGCCACGGCGAATTGCAGCCGGCTCGGTGGTGGCGCCGCCGCCGCGAGGAAAGGGCGAGAGGGAAGAAGTCGACGGCGCGGCGCCCCGGTCGGCGTGTGGGATAGGGAGAAAGGGAGGAAGGACCAGCGGCCAGGATCGCAAGGGTGGATGGGAAGGAGGGGATCAGGGGAGCTGGTGATGGCGAGCGGCGGCGACCTTGACGCGGACAGGAAGAAAACCCAGGAAGGAAGGAAGGAAGGATTAAGGAAGGTGAGGAGGCTAACCGCATGATTTGAGTGTCATTAGGGTCCTCGTCGTAATAATCATCCAAACAAGAGGTTAATGTGTTTTCTATTCTTTGGTCAGCAATCAGCTTTACTAAGGTTCCATTTTTAGCGAGCAAATTTTTCTAACACTTGCACACTTAAGCTATCACTTGGTTCTTTCCTCTTGTGATTTCTCTCTTGCATTCTAAATTTGATTTCATATCACATGTTTCCCTTTGATTTCGCCTGATATAATGATGATGAATATTTATTTATTCAACTCAATAGTGACCTACTATGATTTATAAGTAGTAGGACGATATAATTGAAATAATAAATTGATATTTTTGCTATTTTTTTTAAAAAATGGCAAGTCCTAGTTCAATGGCTCCCTTATCTTATTATTATGTCTCAATCATTTATTTATATTAGCAGATATGTCCATATGTTACGACGAAAAGTGTAACTTATGTCATCTATTCTAATTTCTAATATATTTTAGTGGAAATTCAAAGGGTATAACTTTCTTCTTTCAAGTTGGGTATTAAAATTCTTATTTACCTTTTTCTGACAAGAGGCAATCTTTATTATTAGCAACAGGAAGCTGCAAGAAAGGAGATCGTCTCCTAGGATACATTTTGCAATGCCAAGCGGAGGGGGCGGTTGCTTTCGTGATTGTTATTGGTACATGTCTCGTGGACTACAATCAATCCTAAAATGTCCTAATGCTTGGTTTGCTAAAGAGTGGGTCGTGACATTTCTGCTTCTATGAATCTTGAGTACTCAGGCTCTTCTGCTGGCTACAGAGTTTAGGAAACTCTGAGTGAAAGGTTTGGCTTCCCAGTAAGGTGGACTTTTGAGGTCTGCACCATTGAAGAAGTTAACCAGGAGCTGGCAGTCGGTGAGGAATGGGATTTCATCAATTTGGAGCGCAGATGAAATTGCTGCTGCAAAAGCAAGGGCAACTGCCTCCGCCATGACGACAAAGGTGATTTTGCCAAATTGTAGCTTGATGTAGTAGTGGGAGTTGTTCCTTGGATTTAGAATAAAGATTCCTAGCCCTACTCTCCTTGAATTGCGGTTCAGCATATCTGAAGTAGTAGATGCATCTGTGTAACACCTTGCACCACTTAGTGCTTCTAGAAACCTGCAAAGAGTTTGGTTGCTAGACATGTCCAACCTATAATTTTGTGACCCACTGGAGATGTGTTTAGTGGGGGTCTCTAGTCGTGTCCTTTCAGGAGGCTTCGGTACCTGCAAAGTTTGTTTTTACTCTTTTAAGAGCATTTTAGTGATCGTCTGAATATGTGCCAGGATCGCCGAATGAACCTGCAAAATAGGCCAATTACGTTTCCAAAAGCGAAGATCATTTCTATCCTAGCTTTCTAGATGAACTATAAGTAGGTAACTACCTGCGTTAAAGTTTCCTCCACGAGTTATGATTTGCGCCAAAGATTGTTGCACTCCATCATGTTCCTGCAGGAGAAGAGAAGAAAGAAGTGGGGTTTTGGCAGAGAACCAGACTGTCCTAGAAAATTCACAATAAAAAAATAGGTGAGCATCATTCTCAACTGCCCCGTAGAGGGCTCAAGTTTTGTCAATCTTGTCAGTGAGAGTTCCTGCCCATTCACGCGAAGCAATGGCCCTGCTGACTAATCTCCAAAAGAAGGTTTTGATAACTGGGGAGATATTCTTACACTTCCAAACATGGTTTAAAATGTTCTTGGCCTCTTGCGTGATGCTTCTGGCTCCTTGGGAGGGAAGTTGAACCTGCAACTGATTTTTAAGGTACTTGGAGAAGTTCTTAGTAGAGCATTCACCATTATTTGCAGGTATCCAAATAATTTTATCATTTTTTTGATCTTATTTATTGAAGTAGCAGCTTGTATATCAAAGACCAAATTGATAATATCATTATTCCAAGCTGAGTTATGAGTGTCCCAAAGATCAAAGATGGGGCTTGGGAGATTGTTAACATTAACAGGTAGGTTTAGATTGTTGTAGATTTCATGCCAAATATCACACCGGAAGTGGACCAGATGCTAGAATTATCTCTATGGACCTGAATTATGCAGCTATTAACGAGGATGTTTTTAATGCTAGAAATGGAAGCCCACAAAGCAAATTTAGTGGTATGTGATCCTGCCAACCAAAAACTGGTATTGGGGTAGTATTTAGCCTTAAGAATGTCGGAGAGCAACTGATTTTTACCTATGACGATTTTCTAGGTCGTATTTAGTAGGAGACTTTTGTTGACCGTGAAGAGATCTCGTAAATCCTCGCTCTCTATTCGGCCTGCATTGTCCTTCTAAGTTCTAAAGTGGAAACCTGAGGACTCATTCAATGCTAGACCACTAGAATTTTCTAATAATATATGTGATTTTGGAGATAATGCTTTTATAAAATAGAATGGTAGTCATGTAGTAAATAGGGATGTAAGCCAAAATAGAATTAATATAGGTAAGCCTACCAACATGATTCAACTTGTTGGCTTTAAGTTTGGAAAGCTTTGCTCTCAACTTATTTAGAATGAAACTACAAGCCTTTGTGCGGTCAGAATGATTAAAAATCAAAGGGTGACCCAAATAAATGGTATTAGGATAAAGATCATTAACGGGAAAAATGGCCTTAACATCTTTTTTGCTCTGGCTATCAACATTTCTGTTGAAAATGATAGAGGACTTGCTCATGTTAGGGGTCTGACCCGAGGCAACACAAAAGTTAAGAAGGGTGGCATTAATATTGGAGGCCTCATCAGTGTTGGCTTGACCGCAAATGATGAGGGCATGAATACAGGGACAATTAGGGCCAAGTGTGATACCTTGGATGTTATGACTAGTAGAGTTATGCTGAAGGTAGATTGCAAGTTCATTAACACCAAGGATGAAGAGATAAGGAGAGAGAGAGAGGACAACCTTGCCTCACACCATGCTTGGGGTGGAAGCTCGGACCTGGTTCACCACTGAAATAGGACAAGGAACTACAAAAGAAAGGATAGAAAAAAAACTTGATTTTAAGATAAAACGAGATATTATGGACCAAGGATGCAAGTCCTCCACTTCCAAATCATAATTATTAGGACCGAATTGGACCTAAAACCAGGATTTGAACCAAAACAAACCGAGCGACTAGCATTATTGCGAATGTGAAGGAGAGAACAAGAGGAAAACCAAGAAAAATTAGTTTAAAAATATGTAGCACAAAGATTCAAACCTTGGCCTCTGATTTATGATTTGTATCATGTTGTGTTTTCCATTGCACGACTTATTATATTTGAATCTTATTGAGTTAGTAGTTCAATTGGTTAGGCCAATCAAACCGTGAATTAAAACTTTATGCGGTTCAATATTTCGGCCGATCCTAGTAACAATGTTCCAAATACAATATATTCTTGGGATTCCAATTGATCAAACTTCTTTATCTTGCTTTGCAACTATAATAAAAGTTAAGAATTATCTATTTAGCATAAAAAAACCAATCTTCCTTCTAAGGCACTCCTGACATGGAAGTTTATTATCTAGCATATCTAGCACCGAGTTGAAAAATTGCTTCTCTATTGGGCACCGTCATCCATTTCCTTCACTTAAGCGGCCACCAAAATAACTCTCCTACGCACCTCTCTATGTTAGAACTATGTTGTCAAACAAATAAATCATGTATGTTTATTTGTGGTGTCAAATAAGGAAAGCATGAATGGTTATGAAATAAGGAAGATATTAGTTTCGGTGTCAAAGGTAGTTTTGATCATGTATGTGTTTTTGATAGATAAGTCGCTATAATCCATAAATATTTTTTTTTTCAATTTAGAAGAATATGAAATTGGTATAACATTAGTTTTGATAATTTCTTCATTTGTGTTAATTTGAATGATTTGAAAATTTTAAATTTTGAAATATAAGAATTTTAAACAGAATGTATGGGCCGTAAATGGTTTCAAATAAAACAACCATCAACTATAAAGTTTTAGTTCTTAGTGAGATCTACAATATGGTATATCTATATGCATATTAATATATATATTGTAGTAGAAAAGCCAAAAAGTCTTATATAGTTTAAAGTTGAGGAAGTACTATATTATTATTATTAGAGCTTTTTTACAGGGACTACAAACTAAGGCATTTTTTAGTGGACCGGCAGCCAAGAAAATAGAATCAGATAGTCCTACGGGTGAGATTGCTAAGATAGCTTTAAGTTAGGACCCATGTCAATTTTTAGTGTGAGATGATCCCCTCCCGGAATTTATAAATAATCTTGCAGTTCGCGATTTTCTCGAGTTTACGTTTGTTAATGAAAGGCCATGAGAGCTAAACTGAACTAAAAAAAGATCAAGGGGCTATGGATTTCGGAAACTAATTAGAAGAACTAAACATAAGCTAAATATAAAACTATTTGCAAATCTAATTAATCTATCAGTAACACATACTCCTTCCATACCCATAAAGAAAGAAGTTTTGGATAAGGTTTGGGTCAAATATTGAGAATATAAATTATAAATAACTTTTAAGTTGTTGAATTTGGAAATATGAAAGCTATATGAATATATTTGTCTTGAAAAATACTTTTATAAAAGTATACATATACCACTTTTTGATGAATATTTTTATAAAAATAAAGAGTCAACATTAGACTTTGGAGACGGTATCATTGTCCTAAACGATTTTATTTATGGATATGGAGGGAGTATTTACTGTAGCACCACACTATTAAATTATAGATTAGTTAGACTTAATAAATTTGTCTCCCCAATTAATATGTACAATAATTTTACTATAATTAGTATATATATTTAATATTTAAAACTATAAATTAGTACTGTCGAATATACTAGTCCACGGGACTAAACAGACCAGGACATCAAGAAGAAATAATTACTCCCTATTTTTTTGTTTCATCTTAGCAACGCCCGTCATCAAGGGAAAAGCGTCGAATTCTCTCTCCCCGGAACGGGTCCAGGCGGCGAGGGGCCAATCTATTCGCCGGATACTCTAATGTCGAGCGGAGCCTCGTCATCGTCCTCGCCGCCGCCGGCAGAGTCTGGGGACGGATACTGGGAGGCGCGGGAGGAAGCGGCGGCGCGGCTGGAGGCGATGGCCGCGAGGGCTCGTGGGGAGGACGAGCTCTCGGCGGAGCAGTTGGAGACCAACAACCGGCTCCAGGAGGACGAGGTAAACCTATCGCCCGCCTTACCTACTTTTGAGTTTACTAGAAGATTAGGCGCCCTTGCGGGCGCCTTGCCTTGATTTAGGCTAACTTATAACAACAAAACTATTTGACTAAAGTTATATCAGTGATTTTCTTGCTTCATAAAGCTATGAAACTAAACATTTTTTTAGCGCGAAAACAGTAAGATTCTTGCGCAATCTAAAACAAATTAAAACCAAAGAACACGAACTTCATAAGACACTTTGAAGATTTTGCATCAAGTGACGCATTGATTAAAGCGGGCATATAGTTACAGATGGAGTTGAAAGAAACATTCTCACATAACCCAGTTAACTCACTGTCGGTTCATCTTTTACTCCTAAAGATTGTACTGAGCCTTCAGCATGAGTAGAATTTGCTTCAGATTCAGAAGGGCCAATCTCATGACCTTCTATGCAGGCTCCAGTTTTATATCAGCCAGATGAGCCCCTTGTTTTCTTGCAACCAGCTTGCTGTTTTCACTCATACAAGTTGCAGTGCCACCTATCTGGTATTTGGAACCCTCCACTGGAAGATCTTCACCAAGTAACCTCCTGTTGCTGTTATCATCCATGGGATTACTCTCTATAAAAGGAGGTGCAGAAGAAATTTCCTGCAACATGCTGCATATATCTTCGTTGTGTTTCCCTCATGATTTCTTTTGGGACATGCTCTGCTAGTTTCCACACACATTATAGACTTCCTAGGTGATGCTGTAGCAGCCCCAAACTTTTGTCTACTACTAGAAGGATCCTGTAGCGCTCTTTCAGAGATATATGATCAAGCTCATCCATAGGCGGAGCTTCATTGGGGCCATATAGTGAGCCATGGCCCCCTCATTTTTCCAATTTTACATGGGATACTATAGATATATGTATATTTTGCTAATGAAGTTTTATAACGGCCACCCCATGACCCCAACACTCCCTAAATCATATATTTTCTTTTTGCCCCCCTCAATATTTGTACTCAAGCTCCGTCACTGAGTTCATCAGTCTCAGACTCTCAGTACAGATTTCAAGGGTTAAAACCTTTGGCACATTCCTCGCTTGAATCTTTATGTGTGAAAACATCCCATTTGGATTCAATATGAGCTTCCTCAGCCAATTCACACAGACTGTTCCGTGGTGCAATAAATATTTTCAACACCACTATCTCTGCCTCTGCCTTCACTGTGTTTTGTAAATGATACTGATGTAGTCAACAATTAGTTTCTTAGAGGTTTTATCACTCGCAATGTTTGCATACAGGGCAAACACCTCCTTGCAACCTCACAGTGTTGCATCCAGGAATGATCTAGGGGTTCCAATTTTCTTCCGGTTGTTATTTGCATCATTCTCATTGTTGTACGGCTCAAATTTTGTATGGAGAAAGTATGATGCACGGCCATCGTGCCTAACACCCGGTATATCTTGAGGGCGAGTGCAACTAAACCCTCCATCATCGACATATTTAATAAAGTGGTTGATAAATGGATGGCCCTCAGGTAGACTATTCCCAACTTCTGCTGCTAGATGCCACAGAATATCGCTATCACTGAGATTGAATTCTACACCCCTTGGTAGCCATGGCCAACTCTCGCAATACATCAATAGGGTAGGATCAGGGGCGGACCCAGTAAAGGACATGGGTGGGTGCTTGTTGCTGGTGAATGGCCCAACGAAGACCTGGCTAAGGGACCGACGACGCTAAACCTGGGCACCTGGAATCCTGGCGTAATAGATGATTATTGCCCATATATTAAAGTAATAATCTTCTAATTAGAGCAAAGGTGATAGTTGAGTCTCTGGTATCGAAGTGCTGTAACAGAAAGACTTTATAAATATTATTAATACAAACAAAAAGAATCTCATACATGTGAAGTAAACTTTAAGTCCCTTCTTAGCAATCTGAGTTCAGTGTGTATACACAAATAGAAGATTTCTTTAGAATGCATAAATAACCAGAAGATGGATCTAGTAGTGGCAAAAACAACTTGTGAAATACTGGACAGTTAGCTCAGAGCAGTGGCCAAAGACAACCAATCCTTTCCTGTAGTGTTCTTTGCTAATGAGTAATTACCTAATAAAGCAGGTAAGCCAAAAAAAAATGCATGTTAACCACCAGGCACAGATAGGTAAAAATCATAGATCCAATAAAAACCTCACTTATGTAGTAAGTCTCTGACAGCCCCCCAGAGTCATGTGAAGTACAATAAATCAAAGTGACTTCAGCTCCTGACAGTAATACTTACCTACCATTTTCTCCTAAACAGAGGCATATCCTTTATGGCATTTTGTAATTAGGAATCAGCAATGATAAAAGCCTGCCACTCGACCTGTATGGCTAATTTTGCTAACATAAACTGCATTTCCAGAACTGATATGGTCCATCTTAGTGCTAAGAAGTCTACAATTATATCCTAACACAGAACCTGTCTTCAGCAGAAACCACCTGAACCATGACCATTCACAACTGCTCAAAAGCCAACAGTTGAATCTCAGAGCTCATCACAGTACATAGCAGAGAAAGCTAAACCCCTGCCCAATCACAGTGCCCCAGCGCCTACTCTGAGCCACACCGCAGGCACCCGGCGCAAGTCGTGAACAGACCTAGATCTTCGTGGCGGAGGTGCTCTGGAGGCGGAGGCCCTGGCGTCGGCACCGCTCCTTGCACGCCTTCTCGAGAAGAGCTCCTTGCTGCTCAGCCCGCCAAGGTCGGCTCGCCACCGCGCCGACGGGTCAACCAAGAAGAACATCGTCGCCTCCCTCACCTGCCTGCACCCATGCACCACCACCGAAAAAAATCAGCAGAAAATCCCGACAAATGTTCGTGGAAAAAAAAAAGAAAACCTGGGCCAGTCGGATTGTACCAGAACAGAGTTCTGTGTGCGATCTGGGAGACACTAGGCTTTGGGGAGTGGGGAGACATCGGGATGGAGCGAACAAGGGGTCGGGCTTGTGCGGCGACGAGACGTTGCTGCTGCTCTACAGCGCGTCTTCGGCAGTAGGAAGCTTGAAGATGCCTGTGGAGGTTTTCGAGGAACGGCGGTGCCATGACCCACCGCCCTTGTGAGTGAGGCAACGGAGACAAGGAATGCCGGCAGGGCGAGGTGCGAGGTGCGTCGGCGGCATCAGTGGGTGGGGAAGAAGAGAGAGAAAGGGGTTCTCGACAAAGTGGTTTGTGGGGTGTTTTACGAAAAACAATGATATATCAAATTTTCTCTTCTTCGCATCAAAATAAAATTTAGATCATGGACATAAACGTAAAATATCTGAACATGTGTACTGTACATTCCCTGATGGATGGACTGCAGGTTGATTATATAAAACTAAAAACGCTTTTCTACAAAACACCTGAGGTCACGTGTGGGCATGCGGAGGAGCCACAGATGCCTGGATGTTCTAGTGCGAGCAAACTCGAGGTAGTTTTAATAACCCTGATGTGCGTCACAGTGTGCGCCGGAAATCGGTGGATGGCATGTGGGATCCTGATTAGGGTGAAAAATATCTGCAGTTGCAGAGATTAACTTGTGACGACGCGCTATACTGTGATTGTTGTACCAACTGGTCTGAAACTGGAATTCATATATGCCTGAGTCTGCAATGGAGCTACTATTATGTAACATTGGGATATTGCCATTTGCTGCTGTTAAACTGTAGATTTACGAAGTGTCGCGTTTAGTTGAACTGGAGATTTAGGATGGCGAATTTGTGCGTCTACCACCTAAGAAAGATAGAGTTAAGTTATGACTGGAGAATTAGTTTGGTCAATTTTAAGCTATTGTTTTGACATGACAGCTATTTGAACTGCTGTTGTCGCTAATATGTCATAGTTATAATATTATGTTCAGGTGCTGGCACTGCAAGCCATTTATGGGGATGACATGGTGATCTTGGAGGATAAGGCATGTCTACGTTCTTTTCAGGTTCGTTCCAGAGCTTTGTCCTCCTTAATCCGAACTCTCTCATTCTTCAAAAGTGTAATGTTCATGTCTTCTTCCTCAGCTTTTTGTTCGGTATCCAATTCCTAATGGCACTAAGGTGTTCTTGAATCTTCATCCAAATGGAACTATGGTTGGAACTGATAATGATGGGAGCCAAGATGGTAGTGAACTCTTTTATGCTTGCAGCTTAAAGCATTTGCCACCTGTGGTGTTAACTTGTTTGCTGCCATGTTCATATCCCAGTACAAGTGCTCCTTATTTTACTATCTCAGCCAAGTGGTTGGATGAACCCAAAGTTTCACACCTCTGTGCCATGCTTGATGAGATTTGGACTGACCTGCCAGGACAAGAAGTAGTGTATAGATGGCTGGACTGGCTGAATAGCTCTTCATGGCCTTGCATTTCTTTGAATGACAACATAATACTAGTCCCAGATAAAACTTCAGATGTTGGAGATGAACGTGCTATTGCAAGAAGGCTTCTAGTTGATTCTACTATTCCTCTGATGCAAAGTTACAATGAGAGGAGGTCTCATGAAATATTTCTGAAAAGCTTTCATGAGTGTGGAATTTGTCTTAGTGAAAATACTGGTAATTTTCTTATACGTTATCTGATTAGGATGCTGTGTTTGATTTTGCTGACTTATTTACCTGTTTCTTCAAGTTGCTATCACTGCCTTTTGGTCTATTTTGTACATGATGTACGGCAATAAGCTCAACAATGCAAGAAATATAATTACTTCAGTCCCCTAGTAATTTTTTAGAAATAAAATTAGGAAATCAAATAAGAAAAAAAAAATCACATAAAACAACAGTTTCAGGATCTGTAGTACAACTACTCAGATGGTTTCTGTAGTAACTTAGCTGCCTTCCCTTTTATTCTCTACAAAGTAGGAAACATGCTCAATATAGCGCCTTTTCACTTTTCAGTAATTTTGATACTTGAATCCTATCTAGTAGGTTTTGACTCTTTGCCCCTCTTCATTTCTTGACCCTCAGGCAGAAATTTCATCAAGCTCCCATGCCACCATTTGTTTTGCTTGACATGTATGAAGTCTCACTGCAGAATTCACGTAACAGAAGGGAATTTAACCCAGCTGACATGCCCTGATACAACTTGCCGCAGCCCACTCCCACCATCAGTTTTGAAAATCCTTCTGGGAGATGATTGCTATAAGCGATGGGAATCGTTCACATTACAGAAACTCTTAGATACAATGCCTGATCTGGTATATTGTCCAAGGTGTGATGCTGCCTGCTTGGAGGTTGACAATGATGCTCAATGCCCTGAATGTTTTTTCACCTTCTGCTCTTTGTGCAAAGAACGCCGGCATGTGGGGGAGCATTGTGTTACTCCAGAAGAAAAGATTAGGATTTTGAGGGTAAAATTCATAATCTCTTAATGACTGAACTTTCTTTTTTATGACATTAATGATGTGTACAGTCAGCATTTTGAGATATTGTTATGGTTCTTAATATGAAATTTAATTGTTGGTATGAACGCATGTTTGATTGACGTAATTGTAGTATCTGGTTCCAAGATTCCAGTGTGACCTGGTTTGAGTGAAGTTCGAGGTATTCTGCTTTCCTGGCCGAGTTTTTTTGGGGAAGGTC
>Ga0182004_10002235_pt1 | contig 14917 bp, 8 predicted proteins | sample Sormic07211540_1_FD_120479 | JGI IMG/M metagenome (GOLD analysis project Ga0182004, IMG submission 120479) | Endophyte microbial communities from Sorghum bicolor roots, Mead, Nebraska, USA - 072115-40_1 MetaG | ecosystem: Host-associated > Plants > Roots > Unclassified | place: USA: Nebraska...
CTAGCTAGTGTATTGCGGGCCGCGTGTGGCTTGCTACCTAATCGATGCCTTCAGATACCATGGGTTTACAACCCTAACAACAGGTGACCATACTTTTTGTTATTTAAGGTTCCTTTAGAGTAATAGTTATTATAAAGCTTAGGTATTAATATCTTCTTGAGATTAGTACCATTGCTCCATCTTAAATCTTACTTCAAGCTCTACCACTGATCTTATGCAATATGGTGCTTGTTTTAAACTATATTTTATGTCATAATTGCACTTAAGTGTGCAATCTATGGCCTAGAATTATTATTTTTAGAAATGACAAAAGTAGAGTTCATGATAGATATTAGAAGCACAAAAGTTTGAACTTTTTGTGGAAAAAATGTAGCAATTAACAAGATTAAAACTGAGAGATAAAAAAATTTATTATGTCATATAACATGGGCTGCAACAAGACTCACTACAGTTTAAGCTCAGGTATCAACCGAAATTCATATTAAAGACATATAGATCTAACATGCTATGGAAAAAAGCTATGAATATGGATGAAAAACATAGTTTAGCAAATGATAAGTTTATCACAACAGGATTGGAACTATAGAGTATCTGTATTATATATCTATAATATTAGAAGATAAACAAAGAAAAACCATATGATTTACGATGGACTAGTAATTTAAAGCGGAGGGGAATAACGCCATACTGTCTGCTAATACTACTGGCAGGGAAGTAACTGGAAATACACAGCTTCAGGGCACCGGTGCAGAAGACAAACTGATCATGTCTGTAGCAGTATTTTTCTTGAGAAAAGGTTTGCATACTACGAAATCTGTACGCACTAACCACGCATGCATCTTTTTAGTTGAGCTTCTTGTTTGCATAATCAAGCTACTTATATATACTTTTTCGTGTGTACGTTGACACCATATTAAGTCCCAAACTATTCGCAGAATGGAAAGCACGCGTTGATGATCACAACAAGTATCTGAAGAAAATCATATCGAAACTTCTTGAGGATAAAAGGTAAAGTAAAAATGCTATTTCTGATATATACGTCATATTAACATACCACGCATGATTCTGTCTAGAACTCAAGAGATTGGGTCTTTTCCTGCATATACTCATGGTGTCAATAATGTTTCCATGCATCATCATACCTTTTAGATAGGTCCTTTTCTACAAATATATGCGTCGTGTAATGCCACCACATGTACTCCCTCCGCTTTAGTTACTGGATCAATGTTTTTAATTTAGTGCTACTAGATATAAACAAGATATTTGTTGACAACTTTGTGGAAAACCGGTTATGTCGGTTTCAAAACCGGTTAGGCTGGGTTTGGAAAAAGTTCCCAGAATGCAGAATGGATTTCATGATTGAGCTTCTCTTGTTGAGACGATGGAAAAACATATATAGAACGTTTAATTTGGACTTGGGATGAAGTAATTTTGACTATAGGAAGAGTCACCCTCCCAGAGCCAGTTGGACCGGCTTTGCCCTATTGCTTGGCTGAAATAGAAATCTGGTTAGGCCGATTGTGACGGCCTAATATAAGATTGGGTTGTATTTTCATGTGTTCTGCAAGAGATTTGACCCATCACGAGATAAGAGTACCCTCTCAGAAGTATAAAGGGGCCACAACGGGTCGAGTTACCCTAATTACAGAAAAAACAATCTAATCCCTACCTCTCTACTGCCCCTAATCTCTTTCAACCTCAAAGTTGTTGTTCATTGTCTGATCCGATGATCAAGGATGGTGTCCTAGGCTTGCTAGCAAACCTAACACAACGCATGGATGTCCATGGCATGATGGAGTCCCTCCCGGACGGCAGGTTTGGTAGTTCCTTTACTAGTTTTCCCAGAAAGTAGTCATTCTTCATCACATAACCACCACAATTGGTTATCCTTTACTGGTTAGCTGGTATACATCACTGTTATTCACCACATAAGCGTGATGGCTATCATTCCATGGGAAAAACTAGGGAATTTCTGATCTGCCCAAGGCTAACACATGCCAAGCACATCGACAAGCTTGGAGGTCAAGTCACTCCAAGGATATCTGGTGTCGCCATATATCTATGCGATAGGAGAGTCATTCTATTATGCTTTCCATATAACATACCAGAAAAAACATCTGTTAGCCAATCAGATCTAGTGTAGCCTACACCTTAGACAATATAAAGAGGGGTAGGGGCCTCCCGAATGGGATGCCATCAACTAGCGCATAGCTACAATAAGTAACCCCTATAACCGAGCAAACGAATACAGAGAGTTACTTCAAACTAGATGTGGAGCAACACGTGCCTGAACCAGTATTATCTCGGTATCTTGTGTGTGTGAATATGTTGATAGCTATTTCTAGAGATAAATCTCCATCTCGAAATGCCGCTAGATGTTCTACAAGTTGGCCAACGTCCACTGCTAGATCGACACCAGCATGGTGCTCCCACCACCTGAGCACAAATGGTACTACATAGAAATGTTGTTCCGAATCTAGAATGCTATGATGTCCTTCCAGATGGAGCTGGAGCACCTCATCAGCCGAGAGGTGCTGCAACGCACCATCCTCGGGATCCTCTTAAGGAATGGCTTAGAGTATGACTCTGATGATGTCGACTACTACTCTCCATCTTACGAGTACTTCCACATCCTGCAGGCTCGGTAGGCAGACCTAGAGGCAGAGTTCTAGTGGCAAAGGGAAGTGATTGCATAATAGCAGGCCACCTGGCCCACCACCAATGACGATGACTGCATGGGGGCTCCCAACTTGTTGCACTTCCCTCGCCTAGCCTAGAACATGGCAGCCACCATCTACCGCCTCGACGACATCTATGACACACAGGATCCAAAGACCAATGAATGACATCACGAGGCAAAGTAGGTCGAGTGCTCGGTAACCTAGCACCATGTTGCCTCCTCTAGGCCATCATATCCAATGACCATCATCAACAGGGACCACTCTGACGCACATTCCCTGCCAACATGATAGGACAATGGTGATACCTCCAACAACAGCTCTGACCACCCAAGGCCCAAGGGTGCCAAACCCCAATAGGAGCAAAGGCATGAGCATTTCCCTTGTTGTCTGCCCATGTCCAACTGGATTGATGATGTCCGTGATGTGCACAACACCATTGAGGCCAAGCACCATGCTCGAGCTGAGTCATGGACACCTAAGTGGTATGAAGGGAGCCCTGCCAAGACCAATGTGGCCCTCTAGTGTTCGGTGCCAGGATCTGGGTGCCCTCCTACCCTATGTGTTTCCAACCACCAATGCACATCACTAAGTATGACGATGAGACCAACCCTAACCACTAGCTCAAGGACTACCGCCTCGCCATGTGGGTAAGGGGCTACTAAAAACTTCACCATGTAGTACCTACCTTTACTTCTAGGATCACCACCCAAGAGGTCATCTTCATCCATCCAATCCTCCATCCTTTGCTTCCTAGCTTTTTGATGCAGATCTTGGATGGCCATTGACTCTCCCTTAACTATACATGAAAAGGAAACATATATCTAGCATCAAACGACCTTTAGTAATCCAAAATCAGCCAGGTCGAGACCCACTAGGGGACCAAGATTGATTGAAATAGTTTTCCCATCCCCTTTGCCAAGTTTCTCTTCTACCTCCAGACTATCATGAATTTGTTGTTGCAGTTGATTCTATGGTTTGGAGATAGGGCTTTTGAACCATCCTCATGCTTTTTTAATGTTGCTTCTACACTTTGGCATGCAATAGCCATATCATCCCGATGATCGTCCTTTGAAGCCCCCACCACCACCACCACTGAAAGAGATGATTCATAATATCAGTTGTAGCCAATTCTTTTGCCAGTTTAATCCCTCCTTGGATTGAAGGTTGATAATCAGGAGGGTCCAAATCCAAAGCTCTAGGAGCAAGAATCAAACGCCTTGAATTCTTCTTTGTTGCCATCACGCCCTCCTGAATAGAGAGATATGTATCCATAGTTTGAAGACCCGACCGACGACTAGCCGCATGATCCCCATGGCCGCCATTGCCAAGCCCTGTAATGTCCTTGCACGACCGCTAAATTCTAGAAATCCTTATCTCGAAACCCAGCCATCCCCCCTCCATGGGAGAACAAATGTCTCTGTTTCCATCCTCAGAACACTGTAAAGGATTTCCACATTCTCTATCCTCTAGCAATCTCGGAGCACAACCAAATCTGATGATGGAGTCCACTTGACTTTGCTCGGCAACCGTGACCCCTTCGAAGGATTCGCCGAACACGAAAATGCCATAGTCCCAACTAGAGAGCTCGGACCGAGAAAACGAGAGAATTGCAGAAGGAGGATTACCAGACGAGCACGGTCAATCGGAGCCGCATTGCATGTAGAAGAAGACTCCCACCTTTTCTGGACGAAAGTTGTCTAGGATCATCGGTCGATGCAACCTCTCATGGTGATGCGAGTCACCCTTCGAGTCACCCTCTCCAAGATTCCCTCGTTTTGTTACCTATATGCTATGTTCTAAGTCTCGCCCTTATAAGAATGCTGCATTTGCTATTTTAACTGTGGGTACTTATTTAGAAGGCATAACAATCTAATGGCTATTGTTTTCAATGATTAATTGATTATTAGAGTCTAGGGAATTGATGTCAACATATTTCTTATTTTTGTGAGAATTTCTAAGTTTTACATTTTGTTAACGTCCCTTATAAGGATTAATGTGCAGGCTCTATTTAAGGCATGCATTAGAGTAATACTAGGATACCTAATAACTATCATCTCACCATTCTCATTTTAACTTTTAGGTACCTTGTCATAGTCGATGATATTTGGGATTGGAAAGACTGGGAATGCATCAGAAACGACACTCTTCCAAAGATTAATAATTCGGGAAGTAGAATAATCAGTACAACTCGTTATAAAGGTATAGCTGAGAAATATCAGATGGACAATAATTCATTTGTCTATGAAATTGCGGGTCTTTCTCCTGTTGCCGCATCAGCTTTATCAAAAAGGGTACTTATGAAATCTGGCAAGGTCAATAACTTTCAATGTGACATAAATGGGCCGTGTTCTTCTATCGCAAAGGTGACCAGTGGTATGCCCTTGGCAATAATTTGTATGTCTTCAGCAGTGGCTGAGCAGCTATCAGTACAAGACGGACAAGCACTTGATCACAAATGGTTTCATGTCGCTGAAAGCCGAGCATTGGAAGGGATTTTAACTATTCCTGGTTTGAGACCATTTGTAGAGAGCTTCAGCCATGTCTACCATGAGCTTCCTCTCCATCTGAAGACTTGCCTCCTGCACTGCTGTATTTATCCTCCTCATCACATCTTTGGAAGGAATGATCTCATACGGATATGGATTGCTGAAGGATTTGTTCAGGAAGAGGAAGAAGCCCAAAGCTACATTGATGAGCTTATAAACAAGGGTTTCATTTGGCCTTACTCATCCACCACCATAACGGAAAAGGTTGTGAAATATGAAATGAATGTCATGATGCTGCACTTCCTTATTAAGTGCAAATCACATGAAGATTACTTCCTTGCATCTCCAGATTGTTGGTCTGATCTCTCCCGTATACCAGCCATACCACCAGTCCGTCGGTTATGTATTCAGTGCTACCATTATAAAGTGGACATTTCAGATCAATTACATATGTCAGATATTCACATTCTATATGTTTTTGATTACACGTGGATATCTTCCTTGAAGCATTTTGAACACCTGCAAATGCTGTACCTTCATGGAGGTCACTTAACTAACGCTGATCTGGAGGATATTTGTGGGCTGGTCGGGCTAAGATGGTTGAGCCTCCGGGTGGAACTAATCAATCTGCTCCCAAAAGAAATTCAGAGACTGCAGAATTTGAAGACTTTAGATGTAAGTAATACAGGAATCTTGGGTCTCCCAAAAGAAATTGGGGAACTGAAGTGTTTGGAGACTCTTGATGTGAGTAACACAATGCTCACAGAGCTACCCATGGAAATTTGGAGACTGCAACAAATGAAAACTCTTGATGCAGGAGGCACACATATCAGAGAAGTTTCTAAAGAAATTGGAAAATTGGTAAAATTAGAAACTCTGGATCTGAGGAGCACAATGATAACTGTGCTACCCAAGGAAATCGGAGAGCTGCTGTGTTTGAAGACATTGAACCTCCGTCACACGTTTGTCAGAGAGTTACCCAAGGAAACTGGAGAACTGCAGCATTTGGAAACTCTAGATGTAAGTGGCACAATGCTCAAAGAGCTGCCCAATGAATTATTGGGGAAACTGATGAAACATTTGAAGACTCTGAATATTAGTAGCACCTTGGTCAGAGAGCTACCATGGGAAGCAGGTGGGATTTCAAACACACTCAGTGTGCTTGTCGAAGACAGTGACCCTCCTAAAGCGCTGACGTTGCTCAACAAGGACGTCCGCAGACCTTGGAATGAAGGTACTTCTTCAGCAGAAAATTGCAGAGACAAACTATCGATCACGGTATTTGATCATTTTGGATCAAGCAAGGAACCCCTACCATTTGCGAGATTTAAGATCGGTGAAAGACATATAGGTGTCCCGGAGTTGGTTAAAACTCACCTAAGGAATATTTGTTCCTTAGAAATCAGTGTCTGGAAGCTTGAGAAGGAGGACTTCAAGTTTCTGGGGGAGATGCCCAAACTGCATGCTCTTGCACTACAACTTGAATTGCGCACACGAGATCCTATTACAATCACTTCCACAGGATTTCTAGAGCTGGAGAGTTTCTCCATTGATTGCCGAGCGCCGCGTATAACCTTCCATGAAAGAGCCATGCTTAAGCTGAAATATCTTAACTTCAAGTTTTATGCTTGCCTACCAACTGAACACCCTATGGGCATCAAACACCTCCAGAGCCTCAAAAGTATCACCTTCCGATGTGGTTCCCCGAGGTATGGAAGCGACGCTCCAGGCATCAATGCCGTTATTAACGAAGTGAGAAAACAAGCCCAGGAGAACCCCAACAGGATCACCTTCTGCGTTAACGACAATGAACAGGTTTACCCAGAGAAGGCTATAAAGCTTTTTGAAGAAAATGGTGAAAGTACCATTATTATCGATGGTGCTGGCAGCAGCAGTGCAACTGGCGTGGAGACAAGCCTTTTTTCTAATGATACTGACGAGGAGGGAAAGATTACTTCGGTCGGTCAGTAGGTATTACCCGTTTGGCTACTTGGAGTGAATTCACAGGTATGTTGTTTTCTTTGCCATTATGTCATTTCCTTTGTTGAGCTGTATTTATTTTGTTTGGCATCAAACCATCAAGGAAACTAACCATCTTTTCAATAATTAGTAAAAGTTGGGGGGTCACAAGCATAGCTACTTTTTATTGACTGGGCTGCTACTACTATCTTTTGTTTGGCAATTTAGATCACAAGGAACGACATGTCACTTAATAAATGTCATCCAAAACTTTTTGTAGGTTCTTTTCATGGTGACACAGTGGCGACGATTTTGCGCTCTCTATTATTGCAGCACTCTGATGAAGGCTAATAACAGATTCTTGACCCTGCAAGCTACTAGAATCAAAAGCCATGCAGTTCTTTGCGGCCAATGGATGATCTATTTTTTTACTGTCTTGGACTTCACTTGTGAACCTGTAATAAGTTTAAATTCTGGGCGTGTCACTGTAATAAGCATGGACTGATGCTCCTTCTTAGAAGGGTGATGCTGGATTTTTGCATTGTCTAAATAAAGTGGTCGATGTTACTGAAAACTATGACATCATGAAATAGCTTAATCTTTTACTAAGAAAGAAAGACTAAATGTTGCTGTGGCAAGTATATATTCATCATTTTGCTAGCTTACATCAGACATTTACATGGGGACCATCTCTTCAGAATTCAATGTCCAATAAAGATGAATGAAGTGATTCATTCCTTTATAATTAGTAAACACCATATTTTCTCAGTCACTTGAAGACGTGAAGCGAGTTCATGTGTTGGAACTTAATTGTCATTTTCGTTTCCTCATACGTATCTGATTCTTTTACTTCTCATGCCATTTACTAGTCCGCGTGTACTTTACATGCCAGTCTTTTCAGAATATCGTTCTCGTACTTGAGCAGCCTCATCAATGATTAGAACACCAAGAGTAGTCAGGACGATGTCATGTATGTACTAGGAACTCTGCTGAGTTTTGAGGATATTGCGGAGACGATGCGGTTCGGGCCGATTTCAGTTTGTTGGATGCTTACTGCTAGGTGGTCCTGGGCCCGTTAGTGGGCCTTTGCAGGAGTAAGTCTTCCTCGTGATCTCGCTGGCCCAGCCCCCCAATCAGGAAGCATTGTGTTGCACCTCTGCGGTAACCACCTCATGTATATGTAGTCTGGACTAGATTAGATACGGACGGATATCATCAATATTATATTTATTTTCATATTTCTGGTCGGATTCAGATTCGAATACGGCCGATAATGTCAATCATGTCGGATAAAATACAATTAGATGTCAACATCATAAATATACGATTTAAATATCCGGATACGGATACAGTATCGAATGTTGAATATTCAGACTCGGATACGGACGGATCTAAACCCCTCTAAACGTCTCGAATACGGTCGGAAAATATCCATACTGTTTTCATCTCTAGTTTGGACAAAGGCAGGTGAGCTGCAAACTGGTCATAGATTAGGGCCTTGTTTAGTTCTAAATTTTTTTGCAAAATAAATACTGTAGCACTTTCATTTATATTTGATAAATATTGTCTAATCATGGACTAACTAGGCTCAAAAGATTCAGTAAATTACACACAAACTGTGCAATTAGTTATTATTTTTATCTATATTTAATGCTCCATGCAGGCGCTACAAAATTCGATGTGATGCGAAATCTGTTTTTTTTTGCAAAATTTTTTGGAAACTAAACAAGGCCTAGCTAGTTGAGTTTCTTGCAGTGAAACTTATTCATTCCGGTTCAAGTACTCGACTTGGTACGGGTGCTCGCATAGATTTAACGGCGCTATACTTTTAGTGGTAGGTGACGTCCCCATCGACAGCGAGACATCTATGGTGACTTCGTGAATCTTGTGATGTTATGACTCAATCCTTCTGAGATGCTCGTAGGGGTAGGATTTGTGTACATATGTTATAGGGGTGACTGTGCCTGCATTAAAGTGTTTGTGCTGAGTAGTGATATGGGTATATCTCTTTACTACAACATTAATATCAATTTTGATCGTAGAGATAAGTGTTGGGATCTCCGTGGAACATAGCGTACATAAAACACGAAATAGAAAAAACACAAGATTGGAGTTGCATGTCGCTTGCTATCATACATGACCAGAAAATGTAGAAAAGTCTCCAATGGTCCATATTTGGATACAACACAAGAGAAACTTAGAACATAGAGATAGACATGTAGAAAAGTTTCCAATAGATTAAACCTAGAAGTGAAATTCACCGGCCAGCAGTCCTCTAGGTTATCTAAAGATATTAAATTGGTCAGTACAGTTCCACCATTTTTGTCACCCTGAAGCTGTAACTGTCTCATCTCATTCTAAAAAGATGTTTACCTAACCATCCTACGTAGCAAGTCAACTCAGTACTTAGATTTGGCCTACAGGACCCACATGTCAGCGATAAGACTTCACCTTAAAAAAATCATACCGTTAATTTCATACGACCTTGTAAAAACATGATTTGAAAATTTTATATAGGATCTATGATTTTATAGTTTTGGTATTTTTTCATTTGAGATCATTAATATTTAAACAAATTAATATAAACAACATATTAATCACGTAGCAAGGCTTGTTGCCTTACTAGAAAAATATATGTTCCTTTTATGGTGTCGGATAAAGATACTTTGTATATGAAAATTGTAGGTCTCAATGAGATCTATAGCTTTCTAGTTTGAGATTTGAATTATTCACTTGAGATCATTATGATGCTTAAAAGTACTCATAATTTAAACTTTTAGTGGCATATTAACCGTGTATCAAGGCTTGTCATCCTAGAAAAATCATTCTTTTATGATGATAGATAAAGATACTTTGTATATGAAAATTGTAGCTCCTGATGAGATCTACAAATTCTGAATTTTGAGTAAAGTCATGTGAGGTCATTAAGATGTTAAAAAAATGTAAATTTTCAGCAGCATAGTAGTCACATACCAAAATTGACTCGTTGCTTGAGTGAAACCCTAAACCCTAAACCTTAGAGGCGGGGTGCGTGCGAACATTGCCATAAATAGCTGCTGACCTGCTGTGCCCTTGATACCTATTTCGACCAGATATGGTATAGGATTTACTCTGTTTGGTGCGTACTAATTTTGCCATAAATCGCTCTGCTGGTGTCGTCATGCACATGCTTTTCTGCCAAGATCGTACAGAGCCACATGTGCTCGCCGCAATGTGGTCACGTTCCCACATCTGTCCATATGCCTCTAGATTCTTAACAAATTACTATGGAGTATATTGGATTCACTATCCTGTCTGAGCTTAAAAATGTAATTCTTGGATGTGCATGCTCATGATGCTTGTGAGTAGACGAATTTCGTACCTATAACCAAATTAACGTAGGGAAATAGGGAACATATATAGCAATTTTTGGACGCAACAGAGTATGATAAGGGAATGTAAACAACATTATTTTAATGTTGCCATACATAACTATGAACTACTTCCACTATTGAATTTAAACAGCATGGTTCTAAACCGCTTTACCAAGTTCTTTGCAAAAATGGGGACTTAAATTTTTAGTCTAGTCTGATAGAAGAATTTCTTTGGTTTAGAATCTTCAGAATTGAGGGTGGTTAACGCATAAGATTTTAAGAGGAACAATGGCCTTTTGCTAGATACGATGACCCAGCATGAGCAGTAGCTCTATTTGTATAATATGGTGATCCCATTCGGCTGGTAGTTTGAGCGCTTTTGCAGTAGTGTGTGTGGCTGTTCTTCCTCACCAAACACTCTGCATACAACAGCATCCAGCTGGCTTTCAGATGTTATGAAGACAATGGAGCATGTCGGCCATGGTGGAAAGACCAAAATTCCCCTGAGTTTTTTTTTTCGAGACCTACGATTATAGATATATATATATATATGCTTACAAACACGAGCGCACACGCTCATCTCTATTACAAGAAAAATATGAGAGTTGGTCTTATCTTTCTTGTTACGCCCGATTTAACCTATCAGGCTTGTGCCAAGAGTCCCGCCTCGCCTGTACATCATGCTTGTGTGGGGTCTCCTAGGGATGTGGTGCTATCATATTGCCGCACGCTCAAGGCCATTCGCCTTGGCCACTTCTAATGCACCATCAATGTTGTCAAAAAAAACGCACCATCGATTACCACACCACGCTAAGGCATTGTTTAGTTCACCCCCGAAAACTAAAAACTTTTCAAGATTCTCCGTCACATCCAATCTTGGAGCACATGCATGAAGCATTAGATATAGAAAAAATAAAAACTAATTGCACAGTTTGCCTGTAAATCACGAGATGAATCTTTTGAGCCTAGTTAGTCCATGATTGGATAATATTTGTCAAATAAAAACGAAAATACTACAGTGCCAAAATTCGAAATTTTTTCGGAACTAAACAAGGCCTAAAATAACTTTATGTAGTGCTGTCGTATAGGGTCTCGGTTAGTTACAAAAAATTTTGCAAATTTTTTTAAGATTTTCCATCACATTGAATCTTACGTTACATGCATAAAGCATTAAATATATATAAAAATAATAACTAATTACCTATAATTTGTGAGATGAATCTTTTGAGTCTAGTTAGTCCATGATTGGATAATATTTATCAAATACAAGTGAAATTGTATCTATATTTAATACTTCATGAGTACTCATTTTATCAAATATAAACTGTGTAATTATTTTTTTTATCTATATTTAATACTTTATGTATACACTCAAAGATTCAATGTGATAAAAAATCTTATAAAATTTTAGAATTTTGAAGGGATCTAAACATGCCCTGTGCTGCGTCGAACGGACGTGTAGGATTTTTTTTCCCCACCATGATCTGTTGTTCCCTAGAATGCTGGAAAAAGATTAAATACAGATGGGCCGCACCTGCCCCACGTCCAGTCCATGCATGACGTGTGTCCCATGTCGCAACGCACGTACTCAAGCAAAACGCTGCACAGTAAACGCTGCTCATCATGATCTCCCACCACCCGCTGCACAGTAACCTCGATCTGGCCATTTCTTCACAGTTCTGCGGCATTATAATAATTAACTTGCCTCATTTTCCGATCTGCTGGTCCCTAGACGTTAACGACGGATCTCAACCAATATGATCTAATTTTGCTCTATATATGGTCCGACTTGCATTGGCCCCGTATTTACAACGTTAAGGACTGAGGACTTGGTTTTCCAATGCTGTTTGTCTTAATCAGGTTGTATGATTTAGTCTTTTTTAAATAAAAAAACATCGATTTGGGTGTGGTGTGGGTTTTCCTCCTCTGCCCTTTTCCACTGAAGGGAAAAAGGAGGAAACTTTGGGAAGAAGATGGAGATGGCGCGATGAGGCGGCCGGGAAGGAAGAGACGTACTAGAGGCACGCATGTAGATGGAATCACAGGCTTGGAGTCGATGGAGATGAAGCGAAGCCTGACCCTCAGTGCTTATGTAACGTTTTTTCTCTCTCCTCATCAATATAGACCAAATATTGTACATTTGCTGATGTGTCATCCTATTTAACATCACAAAACTTTCTATGATATCTTTACCTAATTATCAATGAGAAAAAAACATTTAATAATGGCCAAATAGACATTTTACTATCCACATAATACCACTAGGCCTACAAACTAACCGAAGTGCCAAATAAGTCACTCCCTCCATCCTAATAAGATGTGATCAGTTTTTATTCATGTTTTCTCAGGGCATGTTTACCCCCACCCCCTAAAGTTTTGGGTGACCACTAAATTTTAGTGATCTTCTGTTTGGTTATATAGTGACTAATTAAAGATCACTAAACCAGCTGTCTTATGTACACACTTTAGTCACTTTTAACTATCCCTTGGTGACTAAAGCCACTAAACTTTAGTGGCCCCTAAACATTAGTGGGGTGTTTGGCATTTTAGTGACCTCTAGCAAAACTGCTCGTGCATTGTAATGGAGTTTGGTAATGGCAGAAACACCACAACAATCAATTCCCTCAGTCGTCCACATCCAAGTTGATGTCCATCGTCTTCGCTTTGTTGCTGCCTGAAAAGAACTTGTCCATTAGGTCAAACTCCACTGACTGTTCCGTATCTTCGTATCCTCTCAAAGATGGCCAAGAAGAAGTTGTACGTTATTACGTATTAGCGTCCACTAGCACATTATACCCAGCAAGCTTGCTTTCCACTAATGCACAACCACAACTGGACCCAGGTAGTTTGCCGTGTGCCCCAGGCATGCACTCGGCTGGCGCAGCCCAATGGGCACACATCAAAGACTTTGCTATCGGCATCTGACGGCAAAGAGCTAGCACACGGGTAAACTTCCTGTTTGCCGAGATTGGCAGTGGGCTAACGGGCATTGACTGAGGGCAGTCGGGAAAGATTATGTTTGTCGTGTGTCGCTAAGTGACACACGGAAAAAAATCCTGTTTGCCGAGCATTTGGTTTTTGCCAAGGGCCTAGTGAACGCACACTGCAAAAAATTTCTTTGCCGTTTGCCCAGTTGTTTGCACACGACAATGTTTGGGGAACATGGCAAATATCAGGTTTTCGGCAGTGAAACGACATGGGTAAATGAGAAATACGTACTGTACGTGGGTGCACAGGTGCTTTGCGTGGAATATTTCCTTCAATAAGTTCTAAGCCCTGGATATGCGACATGTATTTTGCCGTCCTCTTCGTCTCTCGGATATTGCTACAAACTGGTCGAGCCATGAACATCTAATTTCTTCGGGAGCCAATTGGGAGTAGGCGGGGTCGGATTTCTACGGCGGTATCAAGTACAATCGTGAGCGTATACCCATGGCCTCGTATATATATATGCCTCATCTCGATTGCTGAAAGCGTCCATGCCTACTCAAGCTGAATGGCCAACAAGCTTCAAGCATATTACCTTTTTATAGTTTTCCTATATAACCGAACAAATACTCGTTTGCTCAATGAAACAGGGTTCATCTAGGACTCTATCGGCAGTTTAGACTATTATTATCTCTCGTACGTGTCAAAAAATCTATCTATATCTTTATATATGGTATGTATTTATTTCTATATCTTTTTGACTTATTATGGGTCTTTAATTTATTGGTAGAAATATCTAATGAGAGATTTTTTTTTCTGTTTAATTTGGTGCTTTTGTGATTGCAACTTCCCTTCTTATCCTTTTTTTTTTCCTTTTATACTTTAACTCGTGTTTGGGAGGAACTCATAGAATACTACATATATAGTAAGCAAGGACATTGAGGAAGGATGGCACAGTTTTAATTGGATTTGTACCGAGGAAAGGGCATGTTTGGTACCAAGCACGAATTGCATTGAAAGATCCATATCGCTGAATCCGCCAATCAATCCCTCAGCGCTGCTGGGTGCTGGCACGTCACAACAACAACCAGCAGCCTGAAACCTACCCGCGATGCATCGTCCGCTCTACAGAGTATTGTCTTGGAGCTAGGTTTTTAATTTGGATCTGGAGAAGCATATGCACTGTCGTCGCGCGCAGACACCAGTACGTCTTCACTCTTGAGATGAAAACGGATCGGATACGAACGGATATCATCGATATCATATTTGTTTTCATATTTCTGGTCGAATTCGGATTCGAATACAGATAATGTTAATCATGTCGGATAAGATATGATTGGATATCGACATCATAAATATACGATTTAAATATTCGGATACGGATAGGTATCGGATGTTAAATATTCGGACTCGGATACGGACAGATCTAAACCTCTCTAAACGAATTTGGTCTCGAATATGGTCAGAAAATATCCGTATCGTTTTCATCCCTACTCTTGAGCAGGTATTC
>Ga0182004_10002236_pt1 | contig 14916 bp, 12 predicted proteins | sample Sormic07211540_1_FD_120479 | JGI IMG/M metagenome (GOLD analysis project Ga0182004, IMG submission 120479) | Endophyte microbial communities from Sorghum bicolor roots, Mead, Nebraska, USA - 072115-40_1 MetaG | ecosystem: Host-associated > Plants > Roots > Unclassified | place: USA: Nebraska...
AGGATCATGGTTCTGGTGGGTGCAGGGAATTGAACAAAGTTCATGATGCTCTATGTGCAGAAACGCATGCATGCTTGATAACAATTACCATGGTAGCAGATCAAGGAATAATGCAAATTCAACTTGAATCAAACTCCTTAGTACTAGTGAAGGCCCTCAAATCTTCTGATTATGATCTCTTAGCTAGAGGTATTCTATTTAGAGAAGCTAAATTTCTTCTAGACACGCTGTTTATTTCTTTTGATGTGAATTATGTACTCTGTATGTTGTTACGCTCTTCTTAATGAAATACGGGTTAAACACCCGATCGAGAAAAAAGTTAGCTCGTTATGGTTTGTCGAGGGACTCGGATCAATCCTTCTTATGGTTGATCCCCTTCCAAAGTTTGTAATTACTTTGGCGGATCGTGATCTTCATGAGTCCCCTATGTCGTAATAAAGTTGTGAGTCTTTGATTCAAAAAAACATGTCACGCCTAACATTCACCAAACTATGGCTGCCATAGAAAGTGTGGCGAGCAAAATCAAAGCCATACTTGTGACAAGCTTTGGCACGAAAAAAAAGTGTATAACATGTGGGGCATGCTGCTAAGAAAGTGTGGCACTGTAGTAGTGAACCAAATAGCTGCCCAATAAACTGTGACATAATTAACCTCTGGCGTGGCAAGTTTTGGCCACCAACTAACACATGCCTGGGCCGTATGCTACTCTCAATTTTCTCATTTAAAACAATGCCCCATTTCTTTTCTTTTGCTATGTATTCTTTGCCGGTGCAATGGTAAATTGTGCAGTAAGCATAAAGCATCCATGGATTTCATAACGGTTCCTTCACAAAAGCAAGCATCAATCATGATGCGTCCATGGCAACAATCTGTGCAACACATTGTGCAAAAGTTTCATTAGAACTGACAACAAGCGCGATTGTTCAAATCAGCGCAAGCCTTAAAAACTAATGGCACCTGAATTTCAAGCAATGCCGCTGGTCAATCATGGAACAAAAGGCAAGCATGCTAGCATCATATGCCATGCTTTAACAAGCTTAAGTCACCAAGTTTATTTTCTAGCTTATTTCTTGATAACACAAGCCAAAAATCATAACTGGCCACTACATGCATGCTGTTGGAAATCTGACAACCTTTTTTTTTACAACAGAAATCTGACAACCTTAAAAACATTTGGATGCATGCATGCATACACCTCTCTCTACAGCAAATTTGATTATGTAAAATGCAGTTACTTTTGAGTACTTGAGGCCCATTTCAATGAAATCCAGTTTTTTTTGGTTGAATGTGATTGTAATATAATATATTGATCCGTTACTTGGGCAAGAAGAACTGATAATGTTGCAAATAAAAGCAATTTAGGTTAGAGCAATCCAGAGAAAATGAAAAATGAAATCTGACAACCTTAAAAACATCATGCATGCATACATACACCTCTGTTTACAGAGAAATCACATAAATCAAGCATTATCTAGTACCCTCACTGATTGGGTGCAATTGATGATGTAAAATGCAGTTACTTTTGAGTACTTGAGGCCCATTTCAATGAAATCCAGAATTTTTTTTGTTGAATGTGATTGCAATATAATATATTGACCCGTTACTTGGGCAAGAAGAACTGATAATGTTGCAAATAAAAGCAAATCAGGCTAGAGAAACCCAGAGAAAGTAAAATATGAACTCCTGTTGGTTCTTTATTTATATAAAAAGAACTCCTTTTAGCTTTGAGACAAGCTGCACGCAGGCCAGTACTCCTCACTACTGCATACTTCTTTCTCTGTCAAAACAACGATTGAACAAAATTGCTTTCTTCCAGGAATAGGAAAAAAAACAGAGTTCTTGCTGCCCATCCCACAATCTGAACTTGAACACCCCCTCAAATAAGATGTGATCTTGATTCTTGTACAATCAGGCATCAATGCAAAGACGTTTGAAAACAAGCTGAGCATTTATAAATTAAACCAGCCAGCAACCACAGAGAACACCAATCAAAGAGAATGAACCAGCAACAAGACAAAACTGACAATATTACCAGGGAAAGAACAACTCATACATGGAATTCATTGTACACCCTTTATTATGAATTGCGTTGTATTCCCTTTTTCTAATTGGCATGCCAAAACAAGGTTTTGATGATAGTTGATAGGTAGATGCTGCTTCCCCTACTACAACAATGGAATTTAGAAACCAAAAGTGCATCACAGATTACAGTCAACAACAAAGAAACAGCATGATCATCGTGGAATCCGGTTCATGCCCGACTGATCAAGACCACAACTTCCAGGAAGCTAGCGAGGATCCTCCGCCGCCGTGTCGCGCGCCATGATCAAGGTGACTGCCGCCTTGGCCCCCGGGCGTGGTGGTGGATGGGGTCCGGTCCCGTTGGCACCTCCCTCTCGGACTCCGCGCCGAAACCCGTCGTGCTCAGGTCCTCCTCCGCGCCCTGCACGCCGGAGCCGGAGAAAACCCCGGTCAGGAAAGAAACCATCAGAAAAAGAGCCGACTTTTCTTGACCCTAGCCTGCAGCACGGGCGCACGGCGGCGTCTTCTTTTACCTTGGCCACGTCCGCCTTCTCCTGTAAGCCCGGCGCGGTGTCCATCGGCGCCGCTGTCTCGAGCCGTCGCAATGCCGCTGCTGCACCGCCGGCGAGGGAAGGAGCAGGCGAAAGCGTCAGGTTTTGGGGCGGCGGAAGAACCAAGAAACAACACGGTTTGCGATGCGATGCGCGGGTGTTACGTACCTCCCCGGTAGGACGAGGCGGCGGCGGGCGGCAAGCAGGCCAAGAGCACAGCGACGGCGAGCAAGGCGACGACGGCCGCACGAACCATCCGGCCAGACGCGGCGGCCTCGCGGACGCAGCCGCCAACACGCGCAAGGCGAGGGAAGAGATGGAGGAAGAACAAGAGCCAGGCTTGTCTGCTCCAAAACCCTCTCTGCCCTCTGCCGCAGAGTTGGTTTCGCCCGTCTGGTGGGGGGACTGCAGGGGGCTCAAACGAAAACCGGGAGGCGCATCGCGTCGCGGGCTCGCGGCGGCAGGGTTCTCTTCCTATCCGTGATACGGACCCGTGCCGCGTAGACACGTGGCGAGCATCAGGTGCTCTGATCGCGCCGGAAGGGCTCTTCCTCTCCTGCTGCGCCGTCGCGGCCAGCGCCGTATGTGGGGGCCCGCGATCCAGAGACGGAGGTGGAGCGGCCCGGGGATGATTTTCTCGCCTTGGCGGCGAGCGAGCGAGCGCCGAGCGGCCGTCCTCTCGCCCTCGCTGACGTCAAAGACAGCTGGTGGTCAGAGCCGGCCGTTGGACGATTTTACAGCTTTGCCACAGCTTGGATTCTTTTTTCGCTTTTCCGCTTGGGAAATGGTATCAAAGATTTGAACTTCAAAATGTCTTCAACCATTTTTTTTTACCCTCACCCAAAGTGGAACATAGAACCTGTGTAGTTTTTTTTCCCTAAAAAAAGAGAATCTTTGTACTTCAAAAAATGACCACTAGCGGGTAGCATCGAAAACGATCAGCAAGGCCGTGCACACATCTTCTCCATGAGTGAAGTGTCAGTTGGTGGAGCCATCGCCAGCAACATCACACAAGATGTAGTCTTTGAACAACATCCCGAAAGCACCAGGAAAACTACTTGGTAGTTTTTGAACTACTGGAAGTGACAGAAGCTGGGCTCCAAGTCTGAACAAAGTGATCGGCAAAGAACAAGGACAAGCTGGAATGTATGTTTGATGTACACAAGAATACAGGACAAGATCATGAAAGGAACAGGTAGCTTTCACAGAAAAGGATACAGGGGAAAGACTTGCCTTTTATGCCACCACTGGAGAGGAAATAGTCTACCACCTACAACTCAAAACTGACAAAGACATGGTCAAGGAACACTGCCACTCACTCATCAGAAAAAAAAGGAGCACTGCCACTCGGAGCAAACAAATAAAAAACACTGTAGTCTTGCAATATGTTTTAGAGGTTCAGAACAAACAACTTTGTTTTGATTCTTCTTTCTTTTAAATAAAGGAAAAGTCATAGATCTTTGACAGAAAAACAAAGATCGATTGATTGACTTCATATCATTGCATTAAGGCAAACTCGGAGTACACACCTGCAGCTTACACTTATTATTTCCAGCCACTTATTGATCATATATCACTACTATGATCCTAAAACTGTAAAAACAGCAGCAGCATCAGCTTCTGCAAAACTCAACCAACCCCAAAAAGGAAAAGAAATGCTCAACTGCTATGACGAGGGGCCTCCCGCTTTTGCTGTCCTACATGGCTACATCCTGTTCATCACGATCTCCTCCTTCATGGCCAACCGCAGGGCACCGAGGCAGCCACCGTCATCGACCCTGACGCCCGGCATGGCCACCGCGCGGCTGCCGACGAACCCGTCCTCGCCCACATGGACCCTGCCAAACTTCACCTCCCCGCCCTCGCCCTCGTATATGTGGCCGAACAGCAGCGCGTCCCGCCCCACGCTTGCGCCGCGCTCCAGGTGCACCATCTCCGGGTTCAGCAGCGCGCCCATGGAGTCCACGTACACGCCATCGGACACGGCCACAGACGCGCCCATCGCCCGCATCCACCCAGCGAACAGCACGGACCCAGGCGTCAGCTCCGCGAAGTACTCCGCGGTCACCGTGCGCACGGCCTGCCAGACCGTGTCCAGGAACACAGGCGGCGCCCAGATGTGCACCGTGTCTCCGTCGGCCCGCCTGCCGACCAGGGTCCACTTTGCTGCCGCACAGGCACCCATCGCGGCGACGCCTGACGTGGCCCAGAAGATGGGCAGAGCCCAGTAGAGTGGCATGCCGGTGGCCATGGCGGCGAGGAGGCCACGGAGGGGGAGGAAGATGACCAGGCCCACGACGAAGTACGGCACGAGTGTCTGCAGCAGTGGCTGGCACAGCGTGGCCCAGAGCGCCTGGTACCATGTCCGAGCCAGTGTCACCTTGGTGGCTTGACGGACGTCCGAGCTTGAGCGCGTCGCCGCGATGACCGGACAGCCTGACAAGTCGATCTTGGTGTCTGACTGCTCGAGGAACGCTCGCCATGAGGCCGGCAGCGGCTCGCCATTTCGCACGCGCTGGCAGATCTCGTAGACCAGCGAGCGTCCATGGTCTATGGACGCGCTCTGCTTGCAGGACGTCGCCGAGATCACGTCCACCTCTTGGCACCGCAGGAACGGGTTGAACTCCAGCTTCTCCGTCTCCTCTGCTGGGAGATTGCTGCCAATGCTTATCTCTCCGACTTCGATGTACGGGAACTCGGCCTCGTCCCAAGGCCGTGTGCAGTCTAGAGCGATGTCGCGAGTGGCGCTGTCAGCAGGGACATCCCTGAGCTGCAGCTGGAAGACATAGCGCACCCCCTCGGGAGACTCCACCTTCCGGCGGAAGTCGTCAGCGAGGAACAGCAGCGGGCGTGTGTCACCCTCGTCCCTCGGGATCGCACCAGTTTCCGGCGGCAGGATGCCACGCGGCACCACTTGGCCGGAGTCCTCCGAGATGCCTTGGTCCGCAGGACGAAGCTTGAACTTTGCATACATCTGCCTGCCGTCCTCGAACCGCAGCAGCCGGCATATGTTTGAGTAGTAATGGAGCATGGTGTACGAGTCGGTGTTCCGCAACGAGCCCCAGACGGCGTCACGGATGTGCGGTGCACGCTTCACTTGCTCTTCCCTCGCCGGCAGGCCACAGACAAGCCAGGTGGCGAAGTCGGCGATTGTGCGCGCGTAAAACGCGTTGCCGCTCTTCAGTGTGAGGTCAAGAAGAGGCACCTCGCCGTCATCCGAGAGGATCCGCACTGCTGCGCCACGAGCGTCGAGACTTGCGTCGTCATCTGCGCTGAGGCTGTTGCTGTGCCGGACAATCACCGGGAAAGACTTGCCGGCGCCAAATATCTTGTGCTTGGGCAGCGAAGGTATATCTTGGTACATCCTCAGGACCCCCCGCCCGCTGACGCCAATGCGGTGGAAGTATCTTGACTTGACGTTCATGGTAGTGATGGCCAGGTTCGCCGCAAGGTTCCCAACAATCTTCTTATACATCGGGTCCATCTCTGCAATCCGTTCATCTTCTGTGAGCAAGGTGTTCTTCACCAAGGTCAGAGACTGCGCCCCGACATAGACGCCACCTTGAAGGAGAATCGAACCCTGCGGAGCAACAGATAGTGCTCCCAGGATGACATTCTCTTGGAGGACAGAGCCAGGAAGGAGCAAGCTGCCACTGCCAACCACAGTGTTGTCCTGGACCTTTATCTCTGCACTGGTAAACCCCTTTGAGTAGAACCCTGGAACAATATTGCAGAAATCACCTAGATGGACCCCATCACCAATGCTGATCAGCTGAGGATTTGCCACTGGATTGATGGCTCGGATAGAGCAATGCCTGCCAATCTTTGCACCAAGAAGCCTCAAGTACATGCAGAAGGCTTCTGTGCCGGATATCATCTTTGCAAATCTGAGGTGTGCAGCGATGGTTATGCGCTGCTGGATCAAACTTGCCATATCCTTCTTCTTGGTCCCTGACCTTGTAGCAAGAGCTTTGTTGGCGACACTGGTGAGAAGACTAACGATGATCCCATAACTTAAGTAGGCGAAGGCAATGAAGAGAGCAAATTCCACCGGGCTCTTGGTTGTCTCCCGGACAATCACAGCATAAGCAGCAATGACAGCTGGCAACCAATGGAAGGCACCAGCAACACATGCAAAGGAGAAGTGCTGAAGCGAAGCAGTGGTGCCTGAAAAGTGGGTGTACAACATGAAGACTGTTGCACCTGACAAAGCACCCAAGAAGCCAACTGCATAGATGCTAAAGAGGTGTTCAAATGCCATGTTTGCTGTCCCTGCTTCGTCCTGAAAAAAAAAGAGTAGATGGTCAAAATTCAAATGATAACACAACAAAATCATTCTTTAGTTGTAGTATATATCATTACATAAATATGAGAGTGGTGCTGGAAAATGGCAAAGCATGTTTCCTACCCGCAAACGAGAATTTCCAATATCATCAGACGATGAGCTAAGAAAAACAGAGGGGGAAAAAATCATTTGCACACAATCTTTTCTATGGCCTCCCTGGTAATTTTTTTATGTCGCTTCCTATGTCTAAAAAATATTACCTCTAATTGTAGTACTGGACTGTAGACAACTCAATTGCCAGTAACTTCATCAGTGAACAAGAGGTGAATGAAGGATCACAAATCTATGTATGTAGGTGTATTTCTGTAGCTCACCAACTTCAAAGCCGAAATAACCAACTCAAATTCTATTTGTTTTATGCCTTAAGATATTAGGTGATTAGCAATTTAGCACAAGAACTTAGTGTATAAATTCAAATATTTCTAGCTACCTTCATGTATGCAGAAGCTCCGCTAGGAGGATATGCTGATTTCCCTTGCTCAGTCTTTTGCAATGGTGGAATGACAACGCCACCATGCACAATAGTTCCCTTCTGGATCACCGCATAAGGGCCAATTGATGCCTTCTGACCAATCTTGATATGCCTGAAACTCAGCACTTCATTACGGACTTCATGGCTCTGAATGAGAACACCTTCTGCGATCACTGCACTATCCGCGACTGCTAGTAAGGATGGGTCAGTGATGTCTACCGTATCAATGACAACATCTGAACCAATCCGAGCTCCTTGCATCTTGAACCAATAATTCAAGAAGACTGTGCCCTTTAGATGCACAGCTAGCATCTTTGCTGCTAATGATTGTGCCTTGTTTAGTGCCCACCATTTCACAAAGTCAACTGACCATATCGAAATATCAGGGGTTAAAACATAATTTGGCTGAAGGAATGGCTTCCCCAAGGTAGATAGAGATAATGAAGTGAACAAGGCATAGCAGATCCATGCAATAGGTGCCAAGACCAAAGAACTAAGATAGCTCAGTAGTGATGATTTCACCAGACTGACTGAAGATATCATGCTCATGTACATCGAGCTTGCGAGATATGCTGGGAGTAACAGGATAAAACAGACATAAGTAAGAGCCAGGAGCTGGAGGGTCCCAGTAGCAAACACGCTAAGATCAAAACTAGTGGCATCTGTGATAACTAGATTCTCATCTTCAGCGGAGTGAGATACATCAGGTTCTAACTGTGGTTGTGACTTGCGTGCCAAATTCTCCAAGAAGCTCCCAAGCTCAGCAATACAGCTTGCCGTAAAAATGTCAATGGCTCCAACAGGAATACCAAGAAAATCTGAGAGCTTCTGGGCAGTTCGGACCACTGCAATTGAATCAAAACCATAAGAAGGTAGACTATCAGTTGGAGAAATTTTGTCCTTTGGAATGCCTGCTTGATCTGATACTATCTGTGTTAGAAACTCAATAATCTCACTGGATCTTTTCACTTTGCATCTAGGCTGAGGTGCCAGCTGTGGTTGTGACTTAAGCACCAGATTCTCCAAGGAGTTAGCAAGCTCCGAAATGCTGCTCGCAGTAAAGATGTCAATTGCTCCAACAGGTGTACCAAGAAAATCTGAGAGCTTTTGTGCTGCTCGGACCACTGCAATCGAGTCAAAGCCATAAGAAGGTAGGCTGTCATTTGGGGAAATTTTATCCTTTGAAATACCTGTTTGATCAGATACTAACTGCATTAAAAACCCAACAATCTCCATGAAATTTTTCACTTTGCTTCTAGGCTGAGGGTGAATGGTAGAATCAACAGTGTGCTTCAGGAAAGGTCTCTTGATTTCCATGCCAGTTCCTGTAGTGAGAGACCGAAAAAGAGACTTCTTTTTAGATATATGATTACCACTTGCCAAGCTAAGAGTATTATCAACAAATTGCTTCATGCATTCAAATCTCCGTATTTTCCCAGATGTTGTCTTGGATATGGTTCTAGGCTTGATAAGCTTGACAGATGCAATAGTTACACCATGCTCCTCTGCTACACGTGTTCTTATGCTGTCTGCGATATTTTCAGAGACTACTTTACCATCCCTAACCTCAGCGATCACGACAAGTCCAACCTGATCAGAAGAATCAGGGATTGAGATGCCTTTCTGGGTTAAAACTTCCTCAGGAACACCAACAACAGCACAACAGCCTGGTCGAAGAACATCAGAAGAACCTTCCACTGTCTTCTCTACATCTGCAGAATAAATATTTCTACCAGCAACAATGATAAGATCTTTGATCCTTCCTGTAATAAAAAGTTTACCATCAATGATCCGTCCTAAATCACCAGTTCTTGTAAACTTTATGTTAGGGTAATTCTTGAGCCAATTGCAAAAGGTTCTCTGGCTTGTTTCCTTATTGTTCCAATAACCAACTCCAGAACTAGAACTGCTGATCCATATCTCACCCTCAGCACCATCCTCTTGATGTTCTGTCAAAGAGTCTGGATCAACAATTTTGATAACAACATCTGTATCATTTGGATCAACATACCCACAACAAATTCTTCCCTGCCAGTCTATAGAAATGGGCTTGCATTCACCAAAAGCACAGCAAACATAGACACAATTCTCAGCCAGGCCGTATCCAGGAGCAAGTACACCTTCAGAAAAGCCCAAAGGTTGAGTCAACTCTATGAACCTTTTGACAGTTTTTTGCCTCACTGGCTCTGCGGCAATCATGAGGAAGATCATTGAAGAGAGGTCATACGTTTTGTTTTTCTCAGCCTCAAGCCGTCTTATAACCAATTCAAATGCAAAGTTTGGCCCTGCACTGTGTGTTCCATGGTAGTCACTTATTGTTTCGAGCCATAGGAGGGGGTTTCTGATAAATGTCATTGGTGAAAATAGAATGGAAGTTCCTCCACTTACTAGAGTAGTGAAAAGACCCCCTATTAGACCCATGTCATGGTACTGTGGAAGCCAACTGATAAGGACAGTTTTTGAAGTACTTCTATATCGCTTCTTCATCATCTTCACATTGTGGATTAGTCCACTATGTGTTATCATCACACCCTTGGCGTCACCAGTGGAACCTGAAGTGAATTGTAGAAAGCACAACTCACTTGGCTGGGTCTTGGTAATCATAGGCACAACACTTTCTGAGTTGAAGCTGCCTGGACTTCGTCGATAGTTCTTAATCCATGAGTCAGTGTGAATCCATGGGAGGTCAGGCCACTGAGCTGAGCATTTCTGAGCACTCTGTGCTAGAGTGACAATATTCTTGATATAGCCTGCACGTACAGCAGCATGGTATGAAGAGGTGGATAGAATTGCCACAGCATTGCACACCTTAGAGACATTCTCAACTTTCAGAAGCGCTTGCCCACCCCTTTGCATTGGGTCAGGGGGCAAAACTGGGACTGGTATAACTCCTGCTCTGATGCATCCAAAGAATGCATCAACAAACTCCAAACCAGGTAGATGAATAAGGAGAACTCTGTCACCAGGCTTGATAATAGGCTTTGTGCTTGTCAATAGCCTATACGCAATGTAAGATGCATTATCATGAAGCTCCTGGTAGGTTCTACGATTCACGATCTTCCCTTTTTCATTGATCCAAGTGTAGATAAACTTCTCTGCAGTGACTCTATGAGTTCCCCAATATTGTAAATATCCATCCAGGGATGGAAGATGGGGGAATTCAACTCCTTCAAGCTCACCAATATCTCTAGGAGGTGAAGGATTTCCTTTGGATAGAGGAAAAAGTCTCTGCATAAACAAGTATTAAGTATTGACAAACATAAGCATAGTTCCTTTAGGTAATAGAAGTTGAAATAATACTTGAACTATATCAGGACAGTATTTCTGGCTCACCTTAACATAAGGAATCATTGGTAGCTCACTGGCAATGGCAAAGTGTTTACAAACAGCTGAGATGGAGTATAACACATTTCTTTCAGTTAGCTCAAACGCTAGCAGACCTCCAACAAAGTAAGTGTTCTGAAAGCCTTGCAACTGAGACTCCACCTTCTCGTAGAATCCATTTTTCATGTCTGCAATGCAGGGAATCATTATTATGTAATGCAATTGAATTATTTGATAATCAGAGGCAACCCTGTCAACCTATACCTTCACTGCTGACATGAGGGAAATATTTGAATCGCCGCTGTAAAAGCACTTTCTGCACAGTTCCTCCCATAGATGTCACAACATCGGTTACACATTTAGCCACATATGGCTCCTTGATGTCTGCTGAATTCCCGTAAGACCAGAACAAGAAAATATTTGTGTCAGCAAAGAATCTTTGCATTGCCACTGGATGCCCTACTGTTGTTGGATCCTCCATGTATTCCCCAAAGTAGAAAAAGCCCTTTGGCATGTGCTCAAATCCTTCAATCTTAACAACAGTTGTATAGTAGTCAATCGTCCGTACCTTACTGAATAGCTCTCTTTCAAGATCATTCAGTTCCACCACTTCATTTTCTCCATCTGAAAAATGTCATACATAAATATATTCAGATGGCTGGAGTACTAGCTTCAATCAAACGAAAGGTGAATTTGATCATACTTACCAGTCATACTCAAAGAGCGATATGTTTTCCCATTCTTGAAAGGAAGAGCACCTGACAATATAATTTTATCAAACTCCCTAACTTCTACATCACCATTGCTATTCTTGAAAGTTACACTTGCAACACAGTTGTCACGCTTGACTCTGAGAACCTCCGTGCCACAAAGAACTTCAAATGGTAACGACCGACTAAGTTTCTCCCACAAGCTCATGTATCCATGCTTGAAACGTCGGATCTTGCCAGCCATAGAGGTTCTAGTAAACTCATGTATGAAAGCATAGGGCATGTCTTGAACAAAACCATAGCCAGAAGCAGTGTAACCATATACTACAGATTTTGGCATTGAACTTATTCCATGCTGCTTCAAAAAGTCAAGAGTTGGATCTGAAGCCAATCCACTAACTGCATGAATTCCCACTCGTCCAGACCTATTTGCCTCATCCTATAAAATGTACCAAAGAACATACATGTGAGCAACAGGAAGAAATCCTATCCAATAGTGAGTAGACCAAACCATTAGTTATTAGCACTGAAAAACATATTCCTTTTGACCGAATTTATAACTAGTCCAAATTATTCTAGAAAAACTTGCCTGTAATTTTAGCGTTAGAGATACCATGGATACATAGTCCTCAGCAACTTCAAGATCTCTAATGTTTCCTGTTTGGCTATCAATCAGAGCAAGCTTGTGTGTATCCATTTCTTCGAATTCAGAACCTAGTTCCTTTGCCAGGTGAGTTATAACAGGGGCACTGTTTGCTGCTATAACTTGTCCTCCCAGATCATATGTCCTTCCTGTATAACAATGCCCGCTTGATAAGTAAGTACACAGATGTCGAAACTCGAAACAATTGAATAAGAGTGCGTCAATCAAGTTCCTCACCCTCAATATCAATGGACTCGCACATCCCTGAAACATGATGGCATTTCTCAAACACAGTTACATTGTGATATCCTAGCTTAGCTAGTGCATATGCTGCTGATAAGCCGCTTGGCCCTGCTCCAACTATGACAATTCTGGTGTCTACTGGCAAACTTGGATGCAACTTGCTGAATTTATCGTCTATTGATTTTCCCAGATCCATATTTGACCTATTGTTGATCTTGATAAATCACCTGTGGAATTTATATGGAGAAAAAGCTCTGTTAACACCTTTTGACATTTATTTCTATGGAATCCACAAATGAACAGAGGAAATTTGGACAAGCTAATTTGCCTTCCTCTTAACGAATTATTTCTTCCAAACTATAAGTTCAGGATATGTCAGCTCGTATTTATTGTAATTAACATATCAAATAGAAACTAGGAGGTTGTACTTTTGCTTCGTCATATGAAATGTCTAGCATCAATTATTAAATAGAAATGTTACTGCTTCGAACACTAGCTTGTTGATCAACATATAATTGCTAGATAATTACTGTGAAGTGGTTGTGGTGTCACTTTAATATGACATGATGATTAGCAAGGTGAGAAATATATTTGACCATGTGCAGCAAACCACGAAGCCAAAGTAACAAGCAGATACATATCATCAAACTGTACTATCAGAAAAAAAAACATCAAGCACCATAATGTACTAGCTCATATCGATATGGTGCAATTAGTCTATGATAACTGTCAAGGGCTTTGCGAGGTGGATCGGCATTGTAAAAGAAGACATCAAATGGAATTGAGCTTCGCGTGTAGCCATAGCAAATATGAACCTAACCATGGTGTTGTTCTGTCTAAATATTCCACGCTCATCTCTATTCAGACACCTTCAGCAAGACAGAGCTTTTTACTCGATTCAACGATACAAAAACGGACTGCCTGGAAAGAACATGAACGAACTGAACCAGGTATCGCACATGCCATGTGCTGTTGTGCAGCACTTGCATATCACATTACTATGGGATTGCACATTTGCAACCACGAGCCAAGCAGCCCCGATCCCAGATGATGAAATTATTATTTCGAGGAAACAGGATGATGATATCATTGTAAAAAAAAAAAGAAGAAGAGAATAAGTCTTAAAAAAATGAGACGAAAAACTTACTGAACAAAATTAAGAAATACTCCTAGATGCCACGTGGTAGGCACCTGCGATCTCATCCCCAGGTGCCAGAGCAAAATCGAGCAATAAGCACCCACACAGGCTTACAGAGGATGCACAATGCTATAGCAAGTATAGCAAGGAGGATGGAGCAGGGGTCGTGTCTCGTCGTCGTCGAGGGCGGAAGAGCGGAAGACTGAGCCGTACCTCTCCTCCTGGCTCCGGGCGGCGGGTGCACCCAGCCAGCACCCCGGGCGGGTGGCGAGGAAGCGCGGCGCGCGGTTGGCGCCAAATGGCAGCTCGGTTAAGAACGGGCGTCGTCGTCCGGGTCCAAGTCGTCCGGGTCCGGGTGGCATGGCGGGGGTGACCTCAGGGCGGGCAGGAGTATTTAAGCCCGCGCAGATTCCCCCCCGCGGCGCCAAGGACATCGCGACAAAGGGGCCCGCGGGCCGCGCCGTGACCCGGCGGCGATGGCGACCGCGAGGTCGCGGAGTTACCGCCAAGGGGACGGGCGGGCATATTCGTGGTGAACCCCCCGCCCCCCGCGGAAGTTATCGGCCGGAGCAAGGTTGTGGCCTCCGCCGGGCCGCCGGGAAGGTTTGTTTTTCTCGGCAACGGGTGGGGGAATGACAGTGGCGCACGGTACAATGTGGCTCTGTTCCTTCTCTTAGGCTATCTCCAACAGGAGACCCATTTGGGAACCCAAACCTAAAATGAGTCTCCAACACAATACGACCTATTTTGGATATCAGGAGAGGCATAACCAAATTTGGGTATCCTCTCTCCTCGAGACCCATTTGCAGAAAGTGTTGTCTTTTAAGTCTTGTTGTTGGAGAAGACTAAAAATAGGTATGGAACCTTTTACCTGTAGCGCTACCCAAAGGACAAATAGGTCTTGTATTTTGGGTGACGATTGTTGGAGATAGTCTTACCGTCGTACTTTTTCTATCATACATAATAAATCAGTATGTTCTTTTCACTTGGAAAAGAAAGTACGGACTAGATTTTTCCCTTCCCTGGGACGGATCTGATTATTCACATAGGGCAGTAGGCTAAGCCTTGTCTAGTTCGCAAAAATTTTCAAGATTCTCAGTCACATAATCTTTGGTCGTATGCATAGAGCATTAAATAAAGATAAAAATAAAAACTAATTACACAGTTTAACTGAAATTTATGAGATGAATCTTTTGAGCCTAGTTACTCCATGATTAGACAATGTTTGTCAAATAAAAATGAAAGTGCTACAGTAGCCAAAAAACCAAAATTTTGCCAACTAAACAAGACCTAATACGGATGAAAAGTTCAAAACTAGTAATGATATAGAGGCCTTGTTTAGTTCCTAAAAGGTTTTGATTCTCCATCCCATCGAATCTTGCGGCATATATACGAAGCATTAAATATAAATAAAAGAAATAACTAATTACATAGTTTATCTTTAATTTGCAAGACGAATCTTTTGAGC
>Ga0182004_10002237_pt1 | contig 14912 bp, 21 predicted proteins | sample Sormic07211540_1_FD_120479 | JGI IMG/M metagenome (GOLD analysis project Ga0182004, IMG submission 120479) | Endophyte microbial communities from Sorghum bicolor roots, Mead, Nebraska, USA - 072115-40_1 MetaG | ecosystem: Host-associated > Plants > Roots > Unclassified | place: USA: Nebraska...
AGACAAACACCAAAACTCGTGGAATTCTGTCAGATAAAACCCTAAGTCTAGGTGTTGGTTGCATTTGGATCCTTTTCCACGATTAGTTGATGGTTAAATGTGAGCTTTAAGGACCGTCAACAATGAGAAGATGCCTAAATGTCTAGCTTTCACTCGATGTTGCCATAGACTCTGCTTTGGCATAGTGCCCTTTGAATTCTTGCATGTCTTTTGGTCTGTTGATGAGATGCTAAGAGGTATTGGGTTTTGGAGCTACAGCACATAATGCTGGCACAATGATTTGTGGGTTGGAGGACATGGTTCGCGACATTGAGTAAAGTTGTAATGCTAGGTTAAAATGATGGGCGGAGATAATGAGCAAGGATGCAATAGTGTGGGTGAAATCAGGCAGGGCCCTTAAGGATAGAAAACAAACTACAACCCAAATGCCAAAGGCATCGATTCTTGGCTTTGGGTATGAGTAAGACCAACTATTAACTTAGTTAAATCGACATTACTCATTTTATGTTGGTTTTACTTTGTGCCTTCGACCCTTTATTAATTTGTAAGGAATGTCAAACCTGACATGCAATTATTTATATTCAACTATACAGTGTGAACAAGTTTGAGAAAATATGTTTGTCTCATTTATTCTGTGTTACAAAAATGTATGGCCCATTTTATAGCTGTAGCTATAGGTTCCATGGTGGCATAGTGCCTTCTAAATTATCCTAATCAGACACATTGTCTAGTCCATCAGCAACAACAATTGCATAAGGCTAGAAGGTGTGTAAGGGGTTCAAACAAGGCTAGCACCTCCTCATCCCATGGGCCTAGCCTTCCCACATCCGTTGTCTAGGCTTGGTCCACACCTTTTCCCTCCCTTCGAGCCCAAATTTTTTCTCTCTCTAGTCACCCACACGGTCCAGCCAACTTCTCCACCATAACACATCCCAGCTGCATCCCTAGCTTAAAGGTCCACAACAGCCACCGTGCTCGGCCCTCTCCACTCAAATCAAGGCGGCACCCCGCATGCTCCCGTAGGCCCACCTAGGCCCAGCCACCACCAGTCGAGGGGGAAACAATTGGGTGTGAGCATCTTGTAGGGAGCCATGTCGTGTTGCAACTCATTCACCGCAGTCATCGCCGTTTTGTCCACCGATGATGGAGGGAGCCATGCCATGTTGCAACAACAACCTCCTCTCCAGCACCCCTCCTTGTCTCCTCTAGCTTCGCCTCTATGATGCCCATGCCCTAACCTAGCCCGGTAGCCTCCACCATCGCTTAGGCCCCTAAACTTCCCTCTAGCCATCACCACCAGCCAGTTGCCCTTTGTCCCTCTAAATCTTCCCTTTCTAAGTCTGCTAAAGTTGGGGAAGATGAGAGGAAGAGCATGCCAGAATCCTAATTAATAGATCTAGGAGGAGGAGGAGGAACCTACCTACCATGCTGGCGGTGCCACCTTTTCGCCATCGAAGGGAAGAGTGGGAGGAGCTACCACCAGAACCCGCTACCGATTTCAGGAGGGGTGAGAGAGCTGAGGGAGGAGTTGCATCGGGCGCGTGGGGAAGGAGACAAGCTTGGGTCAGCATGCATGTGATCCCAGGTGGGCGGGTGGGATAAAATACGTCTGACCCTAAATAATTCTTTGCCAAGAACTAAAGGCGCAACTTGATTTCTAATGATATGCACATATGGAAGGAAAAGAATAAAATCACAACAAACATGGTAAAAAGAGAAGGAAGATTGAATTCAGTCTTCGCGATTGCATCATGGGCGATCGAATTTAGTGTTTGTGATTGTGTCATGGGCGATCGTCTGCTTGATGAAAATAATTTCTTTTTTATATATTTATGACATTTGATTGATTGATCTAATTATCAGTTCACTCTATTTTTTTGGCAACAAATCTGAAGGCATGTCTAGGAGTGCTAGGGGGCATGCATGTGCCTAATCAACATCAGGTCTAGGCATGCTATATTTTTATGGAAAAACTAGATGGACAAAGTTTTAATTTTTTTAGAGAAACCAAGATGGAGAATGTGGGGATCGAACCTAGGATCACATGCATGGGCAGCATGGCATGGTGCGGGGAAAGAGCATTGAAGCCTCGAAGTGACCGTGTCCATTGGATCGTAGTGGAGCCTTTGAGGAAAGCCTGTGAGCCATTAATTTTAATGGTGTTAGTTTGCTGGGTGCACAAACTAGGGGGACATAAATGGAAACCCATCTCTATGGGGGACACAAACTTAGGTGGACATAGGTTTGTTTGCATTGTAGAGATCAACTTTAATGTGAAGATGCCTAAATGTCTAGCTTTCCCTCACTGTGGCTGTAGACTTCACTGTGGCAAAATGTCCTTTGGTTTCTCTCATGTCTTTTGGTACATCAACGAGAGGCTAAGAAGTATTGGGTTTTGGAGCTACTGCACAAATAGTGCTGGTGGTGGGGGCATCGTGATGCAGATGATTATGGAAGGGCAGGGTCACGGGTGTTGCAAGTTAGGGCCAGCAACAGGGGTGGGGGCCCGGGCCCAGACGACGCTGGCGACGAGGTCCTCACTATTTTGTCAGTTTTGCATTATTTGTGCCTTCAGCGCATTATCCATATGTAAGAAATGCAAAACCTCACATGCCATTATCTTTATTCAACTATATATAGAGTGAACATGTTTAATTTGAGAAAATATGTCTATCCCATTTATCTTTTGTTGAAAAAAATGTGTGGCCCATTTTATATTCGTGCCTATAGGTTCCACGTATGGTGGCATAGTGACTTTCGAGTTCTCCTAATTAAACACATAATCCAATCAACCAACAACACCAACAACATCAACGAGATGCTAAGAGGTCTTGGGTTTTGGAGGTACTGCACATATTGCTTGCACAATTGTGGGTTGAAGGAGATGGTTCACGACGTTTAGCAAGGTTGCAATGCTAGGTTAAATTGATGGGAGGAGATTTTGAGCAAGGATGCAATGGTGTGGGTGAACTCATGCGGGCCTACCAAGGATAGAAAACAAACTGCAACCGACAAGCCAAGTCCATTGTTCTAGGCCATGGGTACGAGTAAGAGCATCTAAAAGTAGGTTAAACCGATTGTACTCATTTTATGTTGGTTTCACATTTGCGCCTTCAGCCCATTATTAATTTGTAAGGAATGTCAAACCTGACAAGTCATTATTTATATTCCTCTATACAGTGTGAACAAGTTTGAGATAATATGTTCATCCCATTTATTCTATGGTATAAAATGTATAGCCCATTATATAGCTATAGCTATAGTTTCCATGGTCGCACAGTGCCTTCCAAATTCTCCTAAATAGAAACATTGTCCAGTCCATCAACAACACCATTTACATAAGGTTAGAAGATGTATAAGGGGCTCAATAACATGGCAAACCACCTTAATACGTCCTTCATCGCCTTTTATCTTTAGAAATGGAATCATAAGTTTAACATGGAAAGCCACTTTAACACGACCTTCATAGAAGAAATAAGAGAAAACCTTCCCTCATCAAGCCATCTCCTTTCGTCTTAAACAAGGTTAGGAGTTCCACATCCCACAGGCCTAGCCTGCCCACATCCACCATCTGGGCTCGATCCATGTTTAGGGTGAAAGTTACCTATTTGCCATTGTTTTCCATACTATTTTATGAATTTCCATAGCATCCTTTATTTTTTTAAATATACTCTTCTTCTCCTTAGAGCCTAAGGGACTGATCAATGACACACCTATATTTTTATGGATGTCACCCACCCGTTCAAAGTTTTGCTTCTTGGGCATCTAATCGTCCTCCAATTCCAATGCCAAACAGAAGAGGTTTGCAAAGAAACTCCAACCGCCCTCAAGTGGAGCAAACTAATATGATATTTTAATTTATTTGCTGGACCTCCACCTTTGTCACGTGCACTAGCATTTGCTAGTTATTAAATGCTTATCAGAAGGCGTGTGCGGGAGTGACGAGGAGCGTGCCTACTAGACATCAGGTCCAGACATGCTGTTATTTTTTGGAAAAACCAGATGGACGAAAGTTTTGTGTCCTTTCTTCTAAAAAAGGCTAGCACCTCCTCATCCCACAGGCCTAGCCTACCCACATCCGTCACTTGGGCTCGATCCACTCCTTTTTCTCTCTCTTTAGGTCCAATATTTTCTCCATAGGTGCAATCAGCTCCTCCAACCCAGCACAGCCCAGCTGCATCCCTAGCCTAAAGGTGCACAACACCCACCCCACGAACCCCTCTCCACTACCGCCTAGGTTGCAGCTTGCATGATCCTGTAGGCCCACCAAGGCCCAGCCGCTACCTACCGATGGGGAAGGCTCCCAGCCACCGCCGCCACTACTTGGTCCATCGATGAACAGTCAATTGTGTGGTGCCATGACGACCACCTCCTTTCCTATGCCCCTCCTCCTCTCAGGCTCCCATTGCCCCTGCCTTGGCCGCATAGCTCCAAAAAGACCTAATGTGCCTGCGGTGGCCTCCATTCTCCCCTCTCCCACCACCGCCATGGTTGCCTTCAGCCCAAGCTCCGCCACTATGACACCCCCGCCCCTACTGGACTGCCCGCCTTCACCTCTGTTAGGGCCCCTAAAGGCCTAAACTGCTCTCCAGCTATCCCCATTACCTGGGTGGTCTTCCTCCCTCCAATCCTTCCCTTTCTAAGCCCACTGGAGTTGGGAAAGATGAGAGGGAGAGCTCATCGAAACCCTAACTTGTAGATCCAAGAGGAGGAGGAGGAGCAGGAGCAGGAACTTGCCTACCTCACTGGTGGCACCCCCGCAAAATATTGATGCCACTGCCAGAGGGTAGAGATGGAGGAGCCACATGGGGAGGAGCCATGTGTGTGTGTCAGGCGCATCATGGAGGAGCCGTGTCAGACACGTGGAGAGGAGCCGTGTCAGACACATGGGGAGGAGCCGCTGCCAAAACCCCCCACTGCTACTGGAGAGGGAGGGCAAGTTTCCATGTCGAGGAGAACCGCGTTGGGTGCATTGGGAAGGAGAGATGCTCGGCTGAGAATGCATGTGAGCTTGGGTGAGCGAGTGGGTAGGATAAAATATGGCCGACCATGAATAAGTATTTGCCAAGAACTAAAGGTGTGGCTTGCTTTTAGAGATAGATTTGCACATATGGATGCAAAAAAAGATTCACATCTAACGGGGTAAAAAGGAAGGCAGATTAATTGGTTTCAGTCAATGTGGTTGCGTCATGGGCGATCAAATTCACTCTCCTTGATTATGACATGGGGCATCGTCCAGATGATGAAAATATTTTTCTTTTTTATATTTACTAGGTTCATGTCAATGTATTACTACGGGATAGCTAATTTTTTGTACTAAAAACACATAAATCGCATGATAAGATAACATAAAATTACCGCATGTTAAAGTAACATTAATCTAAAAAGCAAAGTTTGAGAAATTAACGGTTAGAGAGTGTGGCGTTATAGGCTCACAAACTCTTCTGTATAGGTGAATGTCCATGGTTGCAACGGGACAAAAAAATACAATAATATTCATGTGCATCATAGATGTCAAAATTCCTTTTATTTGTGAACAAATTTACTATACAATTCCATCGACATTACTACCCAATTTACTAAAACCAAAAGTTCAATATTCATCCATTGAATTTTTGTACCATAACCTAAATGACAATTGCAATCTCAGTAAAAAGAAAAGTCAGCTCTACAAAACTGCGCAGATTAGGAATCTCCCATAACAAAACATATTGGTGTTGGCAAATTGAATGAACAAAGACAATTAGTATTAATGTCTAAACTAGGATCTGCACTCGAATCCCCTTGCCTGGATGAGCATGTGTCCAGAGCACTCTACCTGTAGGAATAAGATCACTGGCTCGTGTAAGTACCACACAAGCTTATTCCTGGTTCCATTAATAGCACCAGATGTGTACTCTAAATAGTTCAGTTCCTAATCTTTGCTGCATGTGTTTAAAAAAATTCTCCAACCTAGATTTGGTGCTGCAAAATTATGGAATTGCATATATCTATTAACAAGTCTGCTACACATTAAAGTCTGCAGATATCTTTTATTTGCAAAAGGTATTCAGTTCAGGAAGACACGAGGGGAGGGGGCAGCCTCGTGATAGACTCTTGGAACCATGTTACCCTTTTGCCTTCTACTTTTCTTCTTCCAAAACAAAGATTTTCGAGATCTATTTTTTTCCTTCAATCCCCAATTCACCATTTTGACATGCAAGAAGACCAAACAACCATAGCAAAATGTTTTCTTTTTTTTTCAATTTACTCGTTGTGCGCACTCCATCCTTTTCAGTAGAAACTTGTGCTCTCAAATTCTTGGGGGCACTCAGGGACGGGCTCAATATAGGACATGGGTGCGATAACTTTTGCCAAAAATAAAAACTATATACTGCCAATGCTAGTTGTCTGGGTCAATTCCGGATGCATAAAGCTTGCGTTCCCCACAGCAGCAAGCTATGAAAGCAAAAGGGTAACGTACCTTGTGGATGATGGTCGACACTGATTGCTGAAATGAGAAGATTGTTTGGTTATATACTTATATATAATAGGATAAGAAGTGTAGTCTCTGGTACTACTGTACTCTAAATCGTACCAACATGTATAGATGATAGTATTTTGTGCTGAAACTTTTGAGTTAAATCCGTCAAAAATAGATCCTTTGAGTATATCTAAGACGTCATACGATATGCTATTAATTTAAATATGTATAATCAAGAATGGTTGCCCTTATCCAAGTAAATTTGGCTGTCTTCATTGAAGTGAACTACAGAGCACATACCAATCAGAAAAATGTTGTCATATGTCCAATAAAATTCAGAAGACGTGTCATGTAGGAACCTCGATGCATACCTCTTATGAAGGCATTTCTTATACTGCGGTCTCAAGAAAGTATAAGTTGTACAGTACTGTAGTATGAAAAATAGAAAATGATACTCTGATCAAGAAAAGTATCTGAACATACACTTATCTGAAAAAAAGGTATCTAAGCACACTCATATTTAAACAGAGGGAGTAGTATCTAAGCATACTCTTAATTCTTGATTATTGTTTCTAATAATGGCATGCCGGAGAGTGCCTTTCCTCCTAAAAATAACACGAACTAACTCGGATCAAATGCAGTCACACGAATGTACTCTCATGATCCAATGACGTAACTGAATGGAGATCAGATGCAGATTGCTAGTTTCGACTTGTAGTTTGTGGCAGATCTGATTCATTTACCTCGCTGGTGGCCAGTCGCTCCCGTTAGGGAGGAGAGGTGGGTTGATGCCGGGCACAATGCAGGCAGTGCCGGATCTTGAGCGGTGAGGCGGCGCCGGACTCCTGCAAGGAGCTGCTTGGAAGGGACGGAGCCTGTTCTCTGGCGTGCTTGTGCGGCACGCTCGTTCCTGGCAACGTTGCATCTGACCACCCCACAATGAAGGTGGCCCACCCCGTCATGCCTACGCACCCTACCATTGGTGTCCCCTTAGCATCGCTCACCCACTAGCGATGAAGTACCCCTACATCACCCCCCACCTCGTCCCAGATCCAGATCAGCGGTGTCCTCCTCTATATGCACCTCGCCAGCGCCATATCCTACTCGATCTGTGGGATCCGCCGGCTAGGAGATGGGGAAGGCCAGCCACTGAGGTGGAGAACAGCTGGTCGCTAGATCTGCCACCGGGACAACAAGCTGGGTGGCAGGGACGAGCCGCCGCAGTGGGTTGTGGAGGGGAAGGCCGTCGACGCCAGGTAAAAAAAAGGTTGGAGGGGAGCCATCATCATCGCCTCCCTCTCCTCCTCTGCCTTGTCGTCGTGTCTAGCAGCGTCGAGGCGCGTGGCATCACGGGCTTCACGGACATCCAAGCAGGGCGATTCGGAAGAGTCGTGGGAGCGCGTGAGAGAGGGGGATCGCAGGAAGGGAGCGTGATTGGAGGGAGATGGATTTGGAAGCGAGCGCGGGAGCGAGGTTTCTTCCCATTTTACTGAACTCGCATGGAGCGTGCAGGGATGCAGTATCATAGGAGACGGCAGACACGTGACCGCCGCGAGGTTTCCTTGGACACATGGACGGAGAGATTTTTTCCTTCTCAAAAAATCCAACACACGGAGAGGCCAGAGCGACGCACCAAACAATTGTCACAAACTAGGGCATGTAAAGGGAAACCCATCTCTATGGTGACACAAACTTAGGTGGACATAGGATTGTTTGTATTATTCCTTTATGGTAGAGATCAGCTTCAATGAGAAGATGCCTAAATGTCTAGGTTTTCCTTGATGTGGATGTAGACTCTGTCGTGCCAAAGTGCCCTTTGAATTCTCGCATTTCTTTTGGTCCATCAACGAGAGGCTGAGAGGTATTGGGTTTTGGAGCTACAACACATAATGCTTTCACAATGATTTATGGGTTTTAGGACATGGATCACGACATTTAGGAAGGTTGCAATGCTAGGTTAAATTGATGGGAGGAGATATTGAGCAAGGATGCAATGGTGTACTCATGTTGGTATTCTACAAGTGGGCCCATCAAGGATAGAAAACAAACTACAACCAATGGTCCAAAGCCATCATTCTAGGCCTTGGTTGCGAGTTAGACGAGCTAATAACTTGGTTAAATCAATTGTACTCATTTTATGTTGGTTTTACATTTGCGCCTTTAACCCATTATTAATTTGTAAGGAATGTAAAACCTGACATGACATTATTTATATTCAACTATACAGTGTGAACAAGTTTGAAAAAAATATGTTTGTTCCATTTATTCTGCAGTAAAAAATGTATAGCCCATTATATAGCTTCCATTGTGGCACAACGCCTTCCAAATTATCCTAATTAGACACATTGTTCAGTCCATCCACAACACCATTTACAGAAGTCTAGAAGGTGTGTAAGGGGCTCGACACGATGGCAAGCCACATTAACACGTCCTTCATCACCTACTATTATCATTAGAAATAGAAACATAAGTTTAACATGCCAAGCCACTTTACACGTCCTTCATAGTAGAAATAAGATAAAACCTTCCCGCGCGCATCAAGCCATCTCCTTTCTTTTCAAATGAGGCTAGCACCTCCTCATCCCACAGTCCTAGCCCGCCCACATCTGCCACCTGGGCTTCCTTCTTTCGGGTGAAAGTCTCCTATTTGCTATTTTTTACATACTATTTTCTAAACTTCCAAAGCATCCTTTCTTTTTTAAATGTACTATTGTTCTCCTCAGAGCCTGAGGGATAGATCAATGGCACACCTATATTCTTATGGACGTCATTCATCCGTTCAAAGTTTTGCTTCTTGGGCATCTAGTTGTAGTCCAATTCCAATGCCTGATAGAAGAGGTTTGCAAAGAAATTCCAACTACCCTCATGTGGAGCAACACAATGTGAGACTTTTAATTTATTTGCTGGACTTCCAACTCTATCATGAACATTGGCATTTTCTCATTTTCATATTCTTATCAGAAGGCGCTTGCGGGAGTTCCACGGAGTGCGCCTGCGCCTGCTGGACATCAGGTCTAGGCATGCTAATTTTTTTGGGAAAAACTAGATAGATGGAAGTTTTGTGTTTTTATAGAGAAACATATGGAGAAAGTGGGGATCACACCTTGGATTGCACACATGGGCAGTATGGCATGGTGCGGGGGAAAGAGCATAAAAGCGTTAAAGTGACCGTGTTGTTGGATCATGGTGAAGCCTATGAGGAAGGCCCATGAGTCCTTGATTTTAATGGTGTTAGTTTATTGGGTGCACAAACTGGGGCACATAAAGGGAAACCCATCTCTATTAGGGACACAAATTTAGGTGGACACATGATTGTTTGCATTGTTCCTTTATAGTAGAGATCAGCTTCAATGAGAAGATGCCTAAATATCTAGCTTTCCCTCATGTGTTTGTACTCCATTGTGGCAAAGTACCCTTTGAATTCTCGCATATCTTTTACTCCATCAACGAGAGACGAGGTATTGGGTTTTGGAGCTACTGTACATAGTGCTTGCACAATGAATGTGAGCTGGAGAACATGGTTCGCGACATTGAGAAAGGTTTCAACATTGTGTTAAATTGATCGGAGGAGATATTGAGCAAGGATGCAATGGTGTGGATGAACTTATGTGGGCCCATCAAGGATATAAAACAAACTACAACCAATAGACTGAAGTTGTCGTTCTAGGCCTTCGGTACGTGTAATCGCAGCTAACAACTAGCACTACTACAATAGTTTTAATCGAGGCGGGCAAAAAGATTAACTGAGGTGATTTTAACAACCATCTTAGATCAAAGGTTATGGTAAATGGAGTATTTTCTGAGATGATTAGCGGCCTGCCTCGGTTAATCAAATAAAAAAAGAAAAAAAATCCATGGACAAGCCCGATGAGCCTATCGATCGCCCGTCGGGCCCATCCATGCGCCGTCATCATATAGCTGCTCGCTGGACCACTGAGATCCACCACCCACCTCTAGATCTAGTCTCGCCCACCACTGGATCTGGCCTCTGGTAGCCCGGATGCACGCCGCCAAGAGAGGAGAGATGGGAGCCGCACCGCCTCCGCCACCACCTCTGAACCATGCCCTCGGAGCCACTCAGCACCGCGCCCTTAGAGCCAATACACCACCACCTCCACACCGCACCGCCTCCACCACCAAAGTCACCCCGCATGCGCGCTAGCTACATCACGACACCAATGGGTCCGCGCCATCAGAACACCCCACACGTGTGCCACTGTCGCCGCGCCGCCAGTGAGCCCACGCCCTCAGAGCTGCCCCGCACCCGCGAGAGAGACAGGAAAAGGAAGTGAGAAAGACAGAGAGGGATGCAGATGGAGAGGGAGTTGTGGTGGGAGTGGATTTGAGAGAGAGAGGGAGGGGCGGCGGGAGTGGGAGGGGCGCTACGAATGGGCTGGTGTGGGAGACCTAGGGTTTCTTCTATTTATATAACTTGACCACTTACCGGGTCGAGTGGGCTTTCTGTTGGGCTAGGCAACTATTAACCAAGGCGGGCTTTATAAGTGCCCCCCTCCAAAAAATTGTGGTATTTTTGGAGGTGGGCCACTTATTAGGTGACGGTTATCTTTTAACTGCTTTTGTAAATCGATTTTGAAAGGTGGCTATTTGTAATCACCTGGGTTAATCCAAGGCATTAACCAAGGTAGTTCAAAATCGTGCTCGCCTTTGAGGGGGGTTTTGAAAAGGTCACAGTTAAGTTTTTTGTAGCAGTGTAGGTTAAATTGATTGTACTTATTTTATGTTGGTTTTATATTTGCACCTTCACCCCATTATTAATTTTTAAGAATGTCAATTCTGACATTCCATTATTTATATTTAACTATACAGTGTGAACAAGTTTGAGAAAATATGTTTGTCCCATTTATTCTACGTTAAAAAATGCATGGCCCATTATATAGTTGTAGCTATAGGTTCCATGGTGGCATAGTGCCTTCCAAATTCTCATAATTAGACACATTGTCCAGTCCATCGACAACAACATTTACATAAGTCTAGAAGGTGTGTATGGGGCTCAAGAACATGGCAAGCCACTTTAACACATCCTTTGTCGCCTTTTAGCATTTGAAATGGAAACATATCCTTCATAGAAGAAATAAGAGAAAACCTTCCCTAATCAAGCCATCTCATTTCTACTCAAACAAGGCTAGCACCTCCTCATCCCATGGGCCTAGCTTACTCACATCCCGCCGTTGGGCTCAACCCATTCCTTTTTCCTCCATTTAGGTCTAGCTTTTTCTCCATCTCTAGCCACCAGCACGTTATAATTGGCTCATCCACCCCAACACAGCCTAGCTGCATCCCCAACCTAAAGTTCTATAGCACCCACCCCACTTGCCCCTCTCCATTCCTACCTAGGCTGCAGCCCGCATGCTCTCATAGGCCCACTAAGGCCCAACCACTGCCTACCGATGTTGAATCCGTTGGTTCTAAGCGTCTTGCATGCCCTATGCTCCCAGCTGCTGCCGCGGCCACTACTTGGTCCACCAACAATGCAGGAGCTATGTTGTGCTATGATAACCACCTCCTCCCCTCTGCCCCTCCTCCTCTTTGGCTCCCATCGCCCCCACCATGGTTGCAGAGCTCCGCAAAGCCCTAGCATGCTTGCAATGGCCTCCATTCTCCCCTCTCCCGCCACCACCATGGCTGCCTTCTTCCCTAGCTCAACCGCTATGACACCCCACCCGCACGTGGACTACCTGTCTTCGCCACCACTAAGGCCCCTAAATTGCCCTCTAGTCATCCCTGCCGCCTAGGTAGCCTTCCTTTATCCAAACCTTCCTTTTCTAAGCCCATTGGAGTTGGGGAAGATGAGAGAGAGAGAGAGAGAGAGAGAGCTCACAGGAACCCTAACTCATAGATCTAAGAGGAGGAGAAGGAGGAGCACGCCTACCTCACTAGTGGCACTGCCACTGCCGCCGCTGCTAGAGGGTAAGGACAGAGGAGCCACATGGGGACAAGCCATGTGCGCGTTGGGCACATCGGGGAGGAGCCACAGCTGGAGGGGAGAGAGGGAGGAGCCACGTCGATGAGGAACTGCGTTGGGCACGAGGTAAAGGAGACATGCTCGGGTGAGCGTGCGTGTGAGCTTGGGTGAGTAAGCGGGTAGGATAAAATATGGTCGACCATGAATAAGTCTTTGCCAAGAAGTGATGGTGTGGCTTACTTTTTAATGATTGATTTGCACATTTGGAGGGAAAATAAGACTCACATGCAACATGGTAAAAAGGAAGGAAGATTAATTGAATTTAGTCTCCTTGATTGAGTCATGGGGTATCATCCGCATGATGAAAATAATGTTCTTGTTAATTATTTGATTGATTGATTGATCTAATTATTAGTTGACTTTGTTTTTTGGAAACAAATTAGAAGGCACGTGCAGGAGTGCCGCGGAGCGCACATGCTCCTGCTGGACATCAGGTCTAGGCATGCTATTTGTTTTGGAAAAAATAGATGGATGGAAGTTTTGTGCTTTTATAGAGAAACCAAGATGGTGATAGTGGGGATCGCGCCTTGGATCGCACACATTGGCAGCATGGCACGGTGTGGGGGAAGGAGCATAGAAGCGTGAAGTGACTGTGTCGTTAGATCATGGTGAAGGCTATGGGGAAGACCTATGAACCATTGATTTTAATGGTGTTAGTTTGTTGGATGCACAAATTGGGGCACATAAAGGGAAACCCATCTCTATGGGGACACAAACTTAGGTGGACATAGGATTGTTTGAATTGTTCTTTTTATAGTAGAGATCAGCTTCAACGAGAAGATGCCTAAATGTCTAGCTTTCCCTTGATGTGGCTATAGACTCTCTCGTGGAAAAGTGCCCTCTGAATTCTCGCATGTCTTTTGGTCCACCAACGAGAGGCTAAGAGGTATTGGGTTTTGGAGCTATGGCACATAGTGCTTGCACAATGATTTGTGGGTTGGAGGACATGCTTCGTCACATTGAGCAAGGTTTCAATGTTGGGTTAAATTGATGGGAGGAGATATTGAGCAAGGATGCAATGGTGTGGGTGAACTCTTGTTGGCCCATCATGGATAGAAAACAAACTACAACCGAAGGGCCAAAGCCATTGTTCTAGGCCTAGGTTACGAGTAAGACCAGCTAACAACTTGGTTAAATCAATCATACTCATTTTATGTTGGTTTTACATTTGTGTCTTTAACACATTATTAACTAGGTGAATTCCCCGCACATTGCTGCGTGATTTTCTTAAAAATAAATCATTATATATAGCATTACTATATGGTATTCACTATATTTTGTATGCATATATATAAATTTGACTTGCATGTTATTTTGTTGTATTATATCTGGTATACAATCGCTAAGCTAATAGAAGAAAATAACATATAAGTCATCCCATATTAATTTGACTTGCATGTTATTTTGTTGTATTATATCTGGTAAATATTTGATTACATTATAGAGAAATAGGTGATCAAAAAATAGCATACTTAGATGACTTATATGTTAATAGATTAAATATTTAAAGTATTTTACATGATATAGATGACATGAATACTTTTTATAATTAATATGGGATGACATAGACTTAGTGGAGAATGATGTGGACACCTTGCATGAAGAGATAGAATATTTAGTGGGTCACTTAGTGGGGAATGATGTGGACACCTTGCATGAAGAGGGAATTCATCTAGTGAGGTTTAGCTTTATAAGAGTATATGATTTGTAAGGAAAGTCAAACCTTACATGCCATTATTTATATTCAACTATACAACGTGAAAAAGTTTGAGAAAATATGTTTGTCCCATTTATTCTGCGTTAAAAATGTATAGCCCATGATATAGCTGTACCTATAGGTTTTAGCCCATGATATAGCTGTAGCTATAGGTTCTATGGTGACACAATGCCTTCCGAATTCTCCTAATTAGACAATTGTCCAGTCCATCAACAACCATTTACATAAGTTTAGAAGGTGTGTGAGGAGCTCGACAACATGGAAAACCACTTTAATACGTCCTTCATCATCTTTTATTGTTAGAAATGGAATCATAAGTTTAACATGGAAAGCCACTTTAACACGTCATTCACAGAAGAAATAAGAGAAAACCTTCCCTCATCAAGCCATCTCCTTTCTTCTCAAATGAGGCTAGCATTTCCTCATCCCACGGACCTAGCCTGCCCACATGTGCCACCTAGATAGGCTCGATCCATGTTTAGGGTGAAAGTCTCCTATTTGCCATTGTTTTTATACTATTTTCTGAATTTCCATAGCATCCTTTGTTTTCCAAATCTACTCATGTTCTCCTTAGAGCCATAGGGACGACAGATCAATGGCACACCTATATTTTTATGGTCGTCACTCACCCGTTTAAAGTTTTGCTTCTTGGGTATCCAATCACACTCCAATTCCAATGCCAAGTAGGAGAGGATTGCAAAGAAACTCCAACTGCCCTCAAGTGGAGCAACACAATGTGATACTTCTAG
>Ga0182004_10002238_pt1 | contig 14909 bp, 20 predicted proteins | sample Sormic07211540_1_FD_120479 | JGI IMG/M metagenome (GOLD analysis project Ga0182004, IMG submission 120479) | Endophyte microbial communities from Sorghum bicolor roots, Mead, Nebraska, USA - 072115-40_1 MetaG | ecosystem: Host-associated > Plants > Roots > Unclassified | place: USA: Nebraska...
ATGATAGCTCACCGGTATCCTTTGCCAAAGAAGCTCTTTTATCTTTCTCAACATTAACCTACAGATCAAATGAATCAAAAAAAGGAAATACAAATAAAAAATAGAAGTATAAGTAATACCTGAAAATCATGGGGTTCATGAATTGCATTGACATTTTTTGATGCACTAGCCATAACAGGAGAAACAGTGGGAGAATCAGAAGAACTCTCATAATCAGCAAACTCCTTCAAAACCTTAATAACTAATTCCTCTAAATTTTGCTTAAATGAATAGGCATGATTCATCAATTTGGAAAACATTGTCTTCAATTCAACAGGAAGAGCACCAAGAGATACCAAATCAATGGGAATAGAAGGAAGACAACGATTGCAATGATCTTCAATCACTTCCAACAAACTAGCCTTCAAACTGTCACGCACATGACAACCACAAGCTTCTTCAAGCTTAGTCAAGAACTCAGCACCATCAGAAAATTCAGCTCCTGATTCTTGATGAGAATGCAAAGCCTACCAAACAAAAAACAAATAAATCAATAAATATATAAAGACAAACATAACAAAAAATGGAAATATGACCAAAAATTACCTTATGATAGCATGTCTTTTCAAAATCAAGAAGAGGCCTCATTCCATAACCAGATGGAGTTTTTACATCAAGATCAGAAAAATCTTTGATCATATTCTGCTTCCAAACCGCAATTCGAGGAAAGGATTCAGATACATGACGATGAGAGAAGTCAACATGATCCAAATAAATAACCTACCAAAATACAATAAATAAGTTAACAAACAATAAACAAAACAATCTAAACATAATGACAAAAATAAAGAAATCAAAAATAAGAGAAACAAAACACAGAGAAAACAGATAACTTACAGCAAGATAGAACATACATCCTCCAAGAGTACCAGAACTTTTCTGACCAACTTTCTTAACTTTGTTAAAACTCTTAACACCATCAAGCAACCAACGCAAAACAAAACCTGACCAGTCAAAAGAACTCATATGCTCAAGGTCTTCAAAGATACCAAGGTAGCGAGGGCTTGGAACCAGATTAGAGTTGGGACAAAGAAAACAATGCAAAGCCACAACCAAAAAATATATCAGCACCAGATCATCAGTAAGATCATCAGCAGTCAGCTTATCAGCAAAGAAAGAAACTTGAGGCAAAGAAGTCTTATCAATCTTAGATAGAACAATAGCTCTGCCTGCTGAGTAATTGGAAGGAAAAGGAGTACCACCAACAGGAATACCAAGAACAAGATTCACAGATTTTGCAGTCAATGATATAACCTTCCCATTAACAATCAGATCTCCAGACTTAGACTCAATAAGAGAAGCCAACCACTTAGTAAACTTCTTAGGGACAAAGCACTTGTCAAAAAGCAGCAGTGAACCAAATCCATATCTCCTGATAACATCTTTCTTAGCTTCAGACATGGAAGTAATGACACTAGAAAATTCGCTGAGAGACTGCCTAGTGAACCCACCAGATGAATGGCTTGAAGATTTCTTTTTCTTGGACTATATTAACAAAAAAAGGAGAAATAAATAAAATATACAGAACTAAAAATTTAAAAATAAAATTAAGAAAAGAATCATACCTGAGATACCAAAGCCAGATACATTTTACGCTTTAAGGCTCTGATCCTATTAAACTGAAACAACAACAAAAAATATAAATAAAAATATTTAAAATGAATTAAAACATAGGAAAATAAATAATAGTATCTAAAAACGCTAATTCAAACAAGACTTAAACTGAGACTAAAACTAAAAAAAATTAGAAAACAAAAGTTCAGTAAACAATTACAGAATAAGTGAGTCAAAAGATGGATAAATGAAGACTGACATAACTAAACTCTAACTGAGGACTACAACAGCAAAAGATGGGGAACAAACATATCAAAGGTAAACTGAAATACAAAACTACAACTAATAGGCAACAACTGAACCTAAGCATCACAATTATACAGATATAAAGCTAATATACAGGTAGCAGCAAAACACATACAATGAACAAAGAAGAAATTAGAAACAAGAAACCAAATAGAAACAAGAAAATATGATAGAAGGATACATACATCTTTCAAACACTCTTTATACAAAGTTTTGTTAAACCTTTGAGGACCTGAATCATCAGATGAAGAATCCTAAAAAAAAGGAAAAGAAAAAATAGTTTAAGTACAAATATATAAAATAAATCAACAGAAACAAACAAATTAAATATATAACTTACCACAGAAAATAGCTCAACATCAGAACTTGATTTATTAAGAAAGGAATCATCATTAGCATATTGGGAACAGACCACATCATCACTCTGACTGCCTTCTAAATCAACAAATTCATCTTGAGAACAAACATCTTCAACTCGGCGCTTTTTTCGACCTCTAGTCTCCATCTACACATAAAGAAACATGTATCAGGTAAAAAGAAAAGAACAAAAAAAACATGATATAAGACTATAATTTTTAAAAACTGAAACTTAGAAAATTAACTAAAGTATCAGCTAAAGCTATGAAGCCTAATACAATTTGTACTTCAATTGAAGAAACTTAACCTAAATAACTAATCACCTAAATCTAAAAATGGATTATGCTTAACAAAATTGAAAGCTGATTCAACTAAAAACATATTCTATTAAACTAAACTACAACTAAATATAGGTTCTAATCACCTAAAACTGTAACATATTAAACTAAATTGATGTTGAATAATGCATAGAGCCACTGAACAAAACATTGAATAACATATAAATTGACAGAGGAAAAATTACCTTGTACCAGACGCTGAACAAATCTTCAGATGAATAGGGACACTGAAGAACATGACATCGTAGCTCCAAAATTACCGACAAAACCACAAACATTTACAAGGAAATTTGGTCAGATTAAAATATACACAAACACAAGCCACATCCGACACAAAAATAACAAAACTAACAACACAAATGAACGAACCCTAGCACCATGAACGAACCAAACTCCGCATGAGCAACAAACCTTGCACGAACAGATCAGACGCTGTCCAAATGGAAGAAAATATAATAATACATGAGATTCAGGATGTATGTGTATGCGTACAACTTAAATAGATTAGATCCATTGAACTAATGAAGAAATCGAGATAGAAATCACACACCCTAGCGCACAATCCCTCGATACACCTCAGTCAACTCCAATCGCCTCTTCGAGATCGACTGACAGATGAGAAAAACAACACAAGAGATTCAAAATACAAGCAAAAAACTCAAATACCTCAGATCCATGAATCCAAGAGGAAGAATAGACAGACAAATCACGAACCCTAGTGCGGAATAGCCCAGAAGCCTCGCATCGCCTCGAGTCGCCCTCTCCAAGCTCCACTGACAGACAACCGAAACGTATCCAGGAAATGAAAGGAGCAGCGGACGTGAGGAGTCTGGTCCAAAACCAGAATATAAGGCGCGACACCCAAAAAAATCGAATAGTAGGTGCCGACAAGATGGTCCCACATGTCAGACAAAGAGCAAAATAAAAAAGAAAGAATGACACAGATGACACACCGACGAATCGGACGGCTGCCCACGATCGAGTGACCGCAGTGATTAAATCGCTCGAGTGAGACACAGATTTAGCGTTTTTTTTACTTCCCACTCCCATGCTACACTGTGCTGGCTAGGAAGTCCGGAGAAAAATCGAACTCCAAGCATAACAAGTAATAACAAGGCAGCTTCAGGGATTTCAGTCCAGTTTGCAGAAATGGCCCAGCCCACTACCAACCCTATGATCTTGCGAAACGAACGAAGGGCCGAACAATCCTGTTGGGCCGTCAGAAGCACAGACGCAAGAGAGAGACACACACGCAGACGCACACACAGTGCAGGCGGCGGCGTTCCCTCGTCGCGCCGCCGTCCGTGAGCACGTGGCCCGTCACTGTCCCTGTCCGCCGGCCCTCCTAGTCCGCACTCCGCAGGCGGCAGGCAGCAGCACGCTAACTGCTCCCCACTGTTTTACTTCTTCTGGTCCGGCTTTAGTTCACCCAAAAATATTTTTTTTTTCAAATTTCTCTGTCATATCGAATTTTACGATGCATACATAGAATATTAAATATAGATAAAAATAAAAACTAATTATACAGTTTGTCTGTATCTTTTAAGCCTAGTTATTCTATGATTAAATAATTTTTTGTCAAATAAGAATGAAAGTGCTATAGTGTCAAAATTCATAATTTTTTCGGATTCCAAAAAATTTTGCAAAATGAATACTATAGCATTTTTTGTTTGTATTTGATAAATATTGTCTAATTATAGACTAATTAGACTCAAAAGATTTGTCTGACAAATTACATGTAAACTGTACAATTAATTATTTTTTTATTTATATTTAATGCTTCAAAGTAAGATTGGATGTGATAAAAATCTAAAAAATTTTGTAAATTTTTTTGAAACTAAACAAAGCCACATACATCGGCAGCAGAGAGGGACAAAACTAGGTTTGGGAGGATCTCGCAACGAACACCGTCGATGGTTCCTCCTCTGCCTTAACCATCGCAGCCTACATACACGCTGGGAGTATATAAACCAACTCATCGTACTCAAGAAATTCAGAGCAGAGCATGGTTCATGGCTGTGACTGTGAGCCTGTCCGTCCTTGTCCCAGTCCTCCATCTCCATCTTGAGCGTTCACTCATCAAGCAAAGCAGAACAAGCATCCTAATCCGACGACAAAAGTCATCACTCCAGCAAAAAGGCGCTCGCGCACGTCGGGGCCCCCGATTCGAACACTTTCTCCTCCGCCGCCCCTCCGCTCGGCTCGCCTCTTCTTCTTCTTCTTCGCCGCCGCTGATCCGGACCAGTTCTCCTCGGTTCCTCGCAGTCCCACCCACCGAGGTTCTCTCCTCTCACCGTCCCCAGCCCCCGACAGCTGATTGCCTTCGTACTCTGCTGGTGAGTAAAACCTAGCTTGGTTGGTTTCTTGTCTCTTTTATTTCTGATGAGATGAATGCGGGCGACTAGGTCTCAGATTTTCGGATTCGTTTGGTGCGTGGTACATTCCTATAATAAGTAGACAGGGTAATACCGAATACTCAAACCTGCCAATCAGGTTCCTCTTCTTCTTCAGGGCGCCAAGTCCGTCGACATCGACGCCACAGGAACCGGCTCCCCAGGAGCGGTTTCACTGGACCCGATGCCCAACGTTATGGCCGCCGCCCCAGCCGGCTGCTTACCTCGCGGGGTGATTCCTCCGGCGCGATCGAGCAGAGGCAGAGCATCTCTTCCCGGGGTCGCCAGAGGTACGTCCACGCCGTATTCTTGGATTCTTGGTTCCATCCGTTGGCATCCTACAGTGGCGAGGGATGCCGTCCCGTAATAACAGTTTGTCGAAAAAAGTGTTTGTTTGTGGTAGTTTCTGTCGCCTTCGACGGCTACGATTGGTTCAAGCCAGAAAGGATTCTGTTTTCTTCTTATATTATATCATATATATGAGCACTCATTTTGCAAGTTGCAAAGGGCAGGATTTTACTTCGTCTTCTTTTTATGCCTGCGACTAATCTTCCACGACTGGTGTCCTAATTTCTGTCTGATTCCTTTCCAGCATATGCGGAGAGGCGGTTGGTTGCAGAAAACACAAGCCTGCCAAACAAGGTGTGAGCCTCATTGTTGATTGATTATTATACGCGTGCAGTTTGCTGTGGGTTTCTATTAAATAACAATAGCATGTGCAGCATAAGGAGGAACTGGAGACTAGGATAAGGAATCAGCTCCGGAGGCCCCAGTTGCCACCTTCTTTGTACGACACAGCCTGGGTTTCTATGGTGCCAATGCGGGGCTCTCATCAGACTCCCTGCTTCCCACAGTGTGTTGAGTGGATACTGCAGAACCAGCAGGATGATGGATCTTGGGGTGTCAGCCAATCTGGCTCAGAAGTCAACAAGGATGTTCTCCTGTCCACGTTGGCATGTGTTCTTGCGTTGAAGAGATGGAATGTTGGCAGAGAGAACATGTGGAGAGGTATAAATTGTGGTTCATCAGGAGAGATTCAAAGGTATTTTTATTTCAGTGAAAATGTATGCTGACCCTGGCCTTTTTTCCTTTTATGTTTTGAACAGGACTGCATTTCATTGGGCGGAACTTCTATGTTGCTATGGACGAGCAGGTCGCTGCTCCTGTAGGTTTCAACATCACTTTTCCTGGTTTACTTAGCCTCGCCATTGATATGGGTTTAGAAATTCCTATAAGACAAACTGATGTCTGTGGGATTCTTCACCTCCGTGAGATGGAATTGAAAAGGTCTGTAGATGACTTATCCTGGCATGAAAGTTCATCTTGTATTTCTTTTGTGTTTGCATATCAGGGAAAACTTGTTTTATTGAGTTATTGGTGATTCGTATAGATGGGTTTAACGTATGAACAGAAATTCACTCGTAATTTTCCTTGTTTCTGAAACATTAATGGAGTTTTGCATTAATTTGTCAGATAACCATAATTTTGCTGGAAAGGGGTGCTCCTGATTTGTTCATATTGTCTTTTGATTAATTCAGAATTTGACGTGAGCTTGTGAGTCCTGATAGTTGATTTAATTTAGACAGGCTGTGGACAGTTCTTATGGAAGAAAAACATATATGGCTTATATCGCAGAAGGGTTAGGAAGCATGGTGGACTGGGATGAAGTTATGAAGTTCCAGAGGAAGAATGGATCATTGTTCAGCTCTCCTTCCACAACTGCTGTTGCATTAATCCACAAATACAATGATCCAGCCCTTCAATACCTAAATTTGCTTGTCAGTGAATTTGGCAGTTCAGGTGGGTTGCCGTACTATTCCTTCTCATAATCATTCTAGCATTTGGACTATTGGTAATACTAATACTAATACCTAATGGCATGAGGCTTTTGCAGTACCGGCAATGTATCCTTTAAAAATACATTGTCAGCTTTCAATGGTAGATGCACTTGAAAGAATGGGAATTTCTCAGCACTTTGTCAGTGAAATAGAAAGCATCCTGGACATGGCATACAGGTAATCGTCTTGTTTGAAAAACTATATCTTCCTTTAGCAACTTACATACTTGACTATATCCAGCTTGCAGTTGCTGGTTACAGAAAGACGAGGAAATCATGATGGACAAAGCAACATGTGCAATGGCATTTCGCCTTTTGAGGATGAATGGTTATGATGTTTCCTCAGGTACTTGAACTCAAAAGCCTGGAATTCCAGACAGCATTAGTTTTTTCTTTTGACTTTGGCCAAACTAATGCGTTAATTTACATCAGATGTGCTGTCTCATGTTGCTGGACCTTCCACTTTCCATGATTCACTACAAGGATATTTAAATGATACAAAATCCCTACTGGAATTGTACAAGGCTTCAAAAGTCAGCTTATCAGAAAACGATTTGGTCTTAGATGGCATAGGATTCTGGTCTGGCAACTTATTGAAGGATAAGTTGTGCTCTAGTAGGGTGAAAAAGGACCTGATTTTTGGAGAGGTTCTGCATAAAATTTGAAATTCTCATTTCCACCTAGGAGGTCCAGTTTATGTTTAATTCTGTGTTTTGTGATTTCAGATGGAGTATGCTGTTAAGTTTCCCTTTTATGCCACACTGGAGCGTCTAGAACACAAGAGAAACATCGAAAATTTTGATGCTTGGGGTCCTCTGATGCTAACAACAAAATCCTCGTAAGATTCTGATTTTGTAGAAACGCATCTCATCACATTTGAGTAGTTGCTGAGTACCAATGTTATACACTTCGACACTTCGTTGTATCAGGTCTTTCTGTATCGATCAGGAATTTGTAGCTTTGGCTGTCGAAGATTTCAGTTTCTCTCAATATGTTTACCAGGATGAACTTCGGCATCTCGATAGGTAATCTAAATGTCATATGTTCACTTGTCTTCTAAATTTTCTCCTTAGGTAATTGCTTAAATTTGTTGCAACAGTTGGGTGAAGGAGAACAAGCTGGACCAGCTACAATTTGCTCGGCAGAAACTGACATATTGCTATCTGTCTGCTGCTGCTACCATATTTTCTTCTGAATTGTCTGACGCTCGCATTTCATGGGCCGAAAATGGCGTTCTCACAACTGTGGTTGATGACTTCTTCGATGTTGGGGGATCAAAAGAAGAATTAGAAAACCTGATAGCACTAGTTGAGAAGTATGTCTACTCTTTATGAAGTAACGGTGATCGCTTATGCATGCCTAATTAATCTCCCATTTTTGGCTGATGGTTTTCATAGATGGCATGCACACCATACAGTTGGGTTCTACTCAGAGCAAGTGAAAATAGTATTTTCTGCTATTTATACAACAGTGAACCATCTTGGAGTAATCGCTTCTGCAGCACAAGGCCGTGATGTTACAAACCACCTAGTAGAAATAGTAAGTCTGATGTGTGTGTTTACATTGGGTAATGTTCAGTATTGACAACTTGGAACACATTTGCAGTGGCTGGATTTGTTGAGGTCTATGATGGTCGAGACAGAATGGCAGAGAAGCCAATATGTGCCAACAGTTGAAGAATACATGACGAATGCTGTTGTCTCATTTGCACTGGGCCCAATTGTGCTCCCAGCATTGTATTTCGTAGGGCAAGAGGTTTTAGAGCATGCTGTCAAAGATGAAGAGTATGATGAATTATTTAGGCTAATGAGCACTTGTGGGAGGCTCCTCAATGACAGTCAAAGCTTCGAGGTACAAACCCCTTTACACATAAAAGTCATGATTGTACTAGATTAGCATATCTGCTTGAAATTTTCCATATTTTCTCACTTTATGCTCTGAGAGTTCACATACCATTAAACATAATCTCTATTTTTTATTTCTAAAATTTGTGAGATTATAATCACTACAAAAGTTCTGAAAGGCTGCACATCTTTAGTTCTTTACAAAAATCCAGATTTATGATCATGTTCTGTTTCTGGTTATAGCAATTATGCTTGACAAGGGTACTGTTGAACCATGATTTATATTCACTATGAGCTTGCAACTGGATGATTCTTACAAAATCATTGGTCCATGGTTGCAGAGGGAAGGCAACCAGGGGAAGCTGAATAGCGTTTCTCTACTTGTCCGCCACAGTGGTGGTTCTATGTCCATAGAAGCCGCTAAAAAGGCACTGCAGAAGTCCATAGACGTCTCTAGGAGAGACTTGCTAAGATTGGTTCTCAGGAAAGAAAGCGTTGTTCCTAGGCCATGCAAGGAGCTCTTCTGGAAGATGTGTAAGATACTTCACTTGTTCTACTTTCAGACTGATGGATTTAGCTCCCCAAAGGAAATGGTCAGTGCAGTGAATGCTGTTATCAACGAGCCACTCACAGTCCAAAATACTACTAGTTCGTTTTTGTCTAGTTCATCAGGGAAGTGAGGATCACATGTAATTTATCCTGTTCATATGGATCAGAAGCAGCAGCGGCAAGCTTAAGATATTTGTAAGTTTGTAACTGGGCTGATGTAGATTGGTGAAGGTACATCTTTGCTGTATGTGGATCAAGGTATTGGGAACACCTGAGTCATTGGTAGTGAGAGTTATTCACTCTTTCGCGAGATTTTGTCGAGAATTTGCCACATCCTGCAAAAATCTGGTCCCTATCCTTGTTCTTTCTTTCTTTTCCCCCATAACATAAATACCCCCTCCATTTAAAATTATAAGGCGTTTTGACTTTTCTAGATTTGCTATGCACTTAAATATGCGCTATGTTTTGGCTATGCACTTAGACATATGCTATGTTGTATTTAGGAAAGTCAAAACACCTTATAATTTGAAACGACGGATTAATAAGCTATGTCTTATTGAGCTTTTACTTAACCTATTATGAATTTGCTATGCACCTAGATATATGCTATCTTGTCATTGGTATACTGCTAGTCACACTTCTGCTCTGCAGATGCTCCAGTTCTCCTTCTCAACTTTTTAGTATCCAAAGAAGTCAGCTTCGTCAATCATCAGAGAACAAAATCCTACTACAGCTTAGCATCAGAGAGTAAAGATTCCCGGAGTAGGCGTGAGCATCAAGTTAGCATATTTGACTTAAAATAATTGGGCGAAAAAGTTGAAAGTGTAAAGATGGCAAACAGCAGTCTGAGTAAGAGCTTGCATATCAAATATGTCAAGGATTGGAATCACCTTTAGTTTCACCTTTGCACAGTATTGGTCTTACAAAATTCAAAACCATACTAGTGAAGAAGAGCTAGTTACAAAATCTGCAGTGGTGTAGCCTAGTAGAAGCAAAAAGGAATGATAAGGCCAAATGAACTTGGGAAAAATTTGCGCATCTGCAGTCTGTTCTCCTGCATATCTACGTACCCTCCCTCCTCACAGAAGGTCAAATTTGCACTTCTCGTAGCCTGCAGAGATGAAACAATGAATAATACGGTTAATCGGTTACAATCCAACTCAAGAAAATTACGAGGAAAATGCAGTAGGGTTCGGTTTATCATGCAAGTAAACAAAGAATATGAAGGCATTTTTTTATTGGGGATAAAACAGCAGCAGGGTCATTTCAAAGGAAACAATTCGATTCCTTAAAAAATTGGAATATGTGCTTAATACTAAACAAGGATAAAAGTTCAGTTCAGTCACAGAGTCCTAGTTCAGTCAGAAGCAGAGTTGTCCAGAATCTACAGACTACAGCATCATTGAGCAAGATTGACAGTGACCAGTAAAGGCCAAACAACATCTTCGAGTTCGAGCAAGATCGACGTCAAGCAAAAGTCAAAGCAAGCAATGGCGATATGAACGCATTGAAGGTGAGGTAGCTGATGGATGATGCTTACTTGGGTCTCTGGTGACAATGGTGGCGGTGCCGCCGAAGTCGCAGGTGCCGCCGGTCGCCTTGGCCTGCTGCCAGTAGCTGTTGAACGCGAAGGAGGCGTGCGCGAGCACGGTGTTGGGGCGGTAGCACGCGCCGCTGGGCAGGATGGAGTCGCACTCGGCGCCGGAGCCGCACGCGTAGTCCATGGCCTCCTGGATGATGGGGTCCGGCACCGTGGGCTTGGCCACGCACCACAGCGTCTGCCCGGCGCCCGGCGGCATCGGCGGCGCCAGCGGAGGTGGGTACACGATCGGCGGCTGGAACGGGCCGCCGCCGCCGCCACCACCACCGCCACCGCTACCGCCGCCGCCGGAACCCGAGCCGCCGCCGCCTGAGCCGGACCCGGAGCCGGGACCAGGGCCGAATCCTGGCGGGCTCGGCACCACTACGATGGGGCTCGGCGGCACCGATCCGAACGGCGTGCCCGGACCGACCTGCGGCGGCGAGTTCGGCGTCGTGGATGCCGGTGGGCCTTCCTGGCCTTGACCTCCGCCTCCCTGGCCTTGACCACCTCCCTGGCCTTGATCTCCACCACCTCCACCCTGGCCTTGACCTCCACCCTGGCCTTGATCTCCGCCACCTCCACCCTGGCCTTGACCTCCGCCCTGGCCTTGATCTCCACCACCTCCACCCTGGCCTTGATCTCCACCACCTCCGCCCTGGCCTTGACCTCCGCCCTGGCCTTGACCACCTCCCTGGCCTTGATCTCCACCACCTCCACCTTGGCCTTGACCTCCGCCCTGGCCTTGACCTCCGCCCTGTCCTTGACCACCACCCTGTCCCTGGCCTCCACTCGGGGCACCGTTCTCCGGCGGGCTGGGCTCGAATGACGGCGGAACGGGGGTGATCGGCGGCAGCGGCGGCGTCAGGCCCGGGAACGAAGGCGTGAAGGGCGTGGACGACGTGGACGGAGGCGCGTCCGGTGGGTTGACGCAGAACGGCGAGTTGGTGGTGTCGCCCGCGGCGAGGCTCGCGGCGTCCGCCGCGTCGGCGGTCGGAGTGGGCAGCCGGCGCGGTGGCTCCACCGTCCGTATGAAGTTGAGCTTGAACAGCGCGTTCAGCAGCGGGCTGCTGCTGCTCCTGCTCGTGCTCCGCAGCCGCCTCACCGCCATGGCCCTCGCTTCTGCTCCGATCCATGCATGCACGAACAAAAAGTCAAAACCCCTCCAGCATTGTGACGAGGAGGATCGATCGTCGTTGCTTCCATAATTATGATTCGCTGTTCGTCGTTCTGTGGGTGAGAAGTGCAGCACTACTACGTACTTACCGCAGCGAGTGGCGCAGAGCAGGAGCAGCAGCGACGCCACCGCGAAGCCGGCACTGACGAGCGGCACTCTGTCCTTGCTGCGCGCCATGGCTGCTGCCGCCGGCGCTGCCCTGTCACTGTACTCCCTGTGCAGCAGCAGGCAGAAGTGGGGGGCCGTTATATGTGTGGCTTTCGCGAGGCTAAAGAAGGAGCAGAGCGGTGTGGTGTGGATCGGCCATGCATGGATCTCCAAAGCGTCGGGGAAACTCTAAAACTAAAAGCCGGGCGGGCGGCGCATCGGGAAAGAGGCAAAAGGGATGGATCGGCCGCGGTGGCGGTGGCGGTGGCGGATGATGATGCTCGATTGCTCATGCATGGTGTATGCTCCCCCGGCCCGTCTCCGCTTTCGCTTTCCGAAGAAATTAAAACTTGGAGAAGGCATCACGACGTCGGGGTTAATTAGTTGCTGCGACGACACTGCTGGTGTGAGTGCAGCAGTGACCATGCATGGATGGAGGGGGAGTGACGATGCACTGTCGCCTTTGTTATTAGCTTGTTGTTAAATCTTGGCATCTATGCTTGCTTGCCGCTAGGGAAAATGCTAGTACGTCCGGCCGGCCGGGCCGTCGCGGGACGGGCAACGTGCGACGTGTCTGCATCTTTCAGCAGCTTGCTTTGTGCTCAAGGGAAGAGATGCTCCGTCCTACTCCTAATACTACTGCTGTGGAGTGTGACTTGTCACTAGTGTCTGCTGTCTTCTGGCCGGCCGGCCGGGCTTCTTGCATCGAGAAGCTTTTGTGTTGTGTTGTGTCATTGTATGTTCGTCGGCTGATGAGCTTAGGTTGACCGAGGTCGGGGAGAGAAAGAGAAGGCTATTATGCCTTTCTTGACGGGACTGGAAATCTTTCTGAATCGGAGCAGGGGAAAAAGAGGAAAACGGACTTGCGGCTTGTATAGCCTTCTAGCCTATGTGGTTTTGGGCCTGGAGGCAGCCCACACACAGCATCGAGGCCGTCCTCCTTCCCCTAAAAAAATCTAGATACTTAGGCTTGTCCAGTAACTCCAGTTGTTGAACCAACGTACCTCTGTTGCTCCCGATCGACCCAGATTCTTGTTGGCAGCTCAAGACCTTTCTTATTTCTTGCTCCCGTGGATCAATATTAGTTACTTACCTTTAATCTTATCAAAATGTCTTTTACCTAACCTACTCACTTGGTTATTGGCTTTTTTACGCAAGTTAGAGTTTTTCTTTCCTGGCTTTTTCACTCGACTTGTTTAATTGTTCAATTGGCTTTAGCTTATTTTTGTCCATTTCTTCTCTTTATAGATCCCCTCAAAGTAGGAAGAAGAATGACATGGATCCATCCATGGATAGGTGTGGAAGTGATATAGATAATTATTTCATTCAGTTCCACCTGAATTCGAATTTTATGTATCTAGAAGAACGACTTTTTTACGCATAGAGAAGAATTTTTAATACAGAAACGGATAATCCAGATCTGATTGAATAGAAATGTGGGATACAATATAGAATATAGGAAAACTTCGGCAGATATAGATTGTCCATAAGTTCTATATGGATCATCCGATGTTTAAAATTAGATATATGATAGTTTTTCTCTCTAGACTAAAACTAAGAGAATTTATGATTTTTTGAAAGTATATTAGTTGAGAACTCTTATTTTGTGTTGTGGTTGTTTGATGTTCTAAATTTTAAATTAAGAATTTGCTAGCTGCTATTACTTATTGGCTAATAACTTATCATTTATGAATGAAGATACCCAATTAAGTGTTAATTGTACTGGCATGATAGCCACAACATGGAATGCAATGCAAAATTATTAAACAACACCAATTACATGTGTGAGAAGTGCAACCTATCACAATGGCGCTGCATAGGGAGAAAACCAAGAAAGTCGATTACTCACTAATTATTGAGCTACCAGGAACGGCTAGAACCTTTCCCCTGCAGAAATCCAGAAGAAACACATATCCTTGATCTCTATGAAGAGTGCCTGCACCTATCTTCTTGATTATCTGAAAAACCATGGCATTCCTCACCAAAGGGTTAGGATTTTGCTACTGTATGTGCCCTCTTAGTGCCTAGATTAGTAAGCTTGTAGAACCACTCATCCATGTCTTGTTCGGCTGTCCAATGGGAAGGATGTACGTTTGGGTTGCTAGCTCACAAACAAGGTCCCAGATTTCCTGCGAGTAGGTGCATTCTATGAAGAGGTGCGTGGCCGTCTCCAAGTTTCTTTCACACAAAGTGCACAAAAGTAATTGTTCTTCCGGTCCTGAAGTACGTTGTAAACAGACTGCTGTCCAAAGCTTATTATTTTGTAGCAGCAACCATAGAAAGAATTGCATCATATCGTGGCGGCACCCAGAGAGGCTTCCCAAATCAGCTTTGCTTCCCAAATCAGCTTGGGGAAAGTTGAGATGGTCTGACCGGCTTTGCTAAATCACATCTTATTCGACTATTTAAATCTGTCTTCGACTCGCGTTCGTTCCATCTTCATACCAGTTTTGATGTTAAAAAAAATCTGCATTCATGTGTTATTCACTCCGATCTAATCTAACAAAAAAATAGAATATAAAATAATAGACATTATTCCGCTCCGCTTCTATCTGTTTTCATCCATGGATGCGCCCGGTTTGGTGGCCTACGCGACAGCAAGCGTCTGTGTAGTACATGCCGCCGCCGCCGTCACGGCGGGCCATCAGTGGCTAGTGGCTACTGTATATGCCCCTGGTCCGTGGGCACTACTGCCCCATTGCCAGCATTGGATGCCAAATCGCGTTGACAAAAACCGTGCACGGGTGGATGGGATCATCGACCGATGGATGCCACTGCATGCATGCACG